>Ga0256407_10011070_pt1 | contig 12552 bp, 14 predicted proteins | sample RumenRJG_04DNA_FD_193489 | JGI IMG/M metagenome (GOLD analysis project Ga0256407, IMG submission 193489) | Bovine rumen microbial communities from Lethbridge, Alberta, Canada - RJG_04 | ecosystem: Host-associated > Mammals > Digestive system > Stomach > Rumen | place: Canada: Alberta... | reverse complement strand
GGTTGGTCATTTTTTAACATAAGCACCTGATTTAAATTTTATCAAATCATTCGCTTTTAGTAAATTTTGTATTATATTTAATTATACCACTTTTTCAGTGGCGTCCAAAAATTGCGGGTCGTTATACCTGTACCTTATTATAACATGATATAATCATTTATACCAACTATCGATTCCTGATAATCTTCTTCTGCCTGATATAACCCCATATTACAAAACTGTTTTTCAGTTAAACGCATAATTCGAACTGTTCCGGTGTTAGGAATATATGGTTTTATTCTATTGAGATGTTTTTCTGCTCCTTTGCGGTTATTTGTAATTCTCATGAAAACCTCACTTTGCAGTAATACATATCCGTCTTTTATAAGAAACTTTCTTAATTCAGTATAAGCCGCTTTTGTTCCTTTCTTATTTGTTGGATTCAATAAAACTAGAATTCTCATATAATAAACAGCTATCCCCTACTCGCTTATAACTTCTATTTTTTCAACTGGCAAAATATCTGGCAATTTCAATAAATTAATATCACTTTCTTCTATAGCCTGTTTAAAGCTTTGAATCATTATGTTTATTCCATTAGAAATAGTGTTTTTTTCTTCATTTATGAAACAGGCGTTATGCAATACTAACGCTAAGGTTCTTCTCTGCTCCCTGCTAAGATTCGTCTGTGAGGAGACAATTTCGTGAGCAACAACATCTACCATTGCTCTCCATGGTTCTATTAAATCATCTGCTAAATTGAATCCATTAAATGATCCTTCATGATGAATTCCTATGGCCGGATAAAAACCAGCACAAACTAAATCCCGAATTATAGTATTTCTAACAATTGCATATCCATAATTCAAAACAGAATTAATTGGATCATCATTTCTTCTTACTAAGCCTGGATGAAATTGTTGGAAATAGAATTTTGCAGCATTTCCTTCGATATTATCAGGGTCCCCTGCTTTCAAATTTTTCATCATTTCAAAAAGTTCCTTTGTTCCTTCAATTCCAAGAAGTGTCAAACATTTTGCCTGATTTTCAATTTTCTTTTGAATAATTTTTTCCCAAAGCTCGCCTTTTAAATTTTCGTCCATGCTTAACTGCTGTCTTGCAATTTGTGCATTTCGTACATTTGCATCATAAGGAAGAACTATACTTGCTGGCATATAATCTTTTCCAATTGTTACTAGCCCTATTTTATTTTCGCTTAAAACAGATAAAGCCATTGTTGAAAGTCTTATATTTGCACCTGTACATATAATAAGTTCCAGATCTTCCAGCGGAACCGATACTTTTCGTTTCTTTTTGGGAGCAATTTCCTGCTCTATCGTTAATTGATTTGCTGTAACATGAAGTTCACTTGGCTGTGTGATTTCTAATATTCTGAATCCATCCATAATTTGTCTTTTCTTTGGGTTCTAGGTGTCCCCCTAGCGCATACGTTAGCCTTGGCTAATGTGTATTGCGCCCTTGTAGTCTTTTCGCCTAAAACTCAAAGCCTGCAAGCAAGTTATTAATTTAATTCCTCCAGGAAGGAAACAATTGTGTCTAAAACAGTATCAACTGGATCGTCTACCCATTTTTTGTCTGTTTCGGCAAGATTTATTCTTTTTATTGTAAAGACCTAAGGTGTCAATGACTGACATCGTGATTTTTTTATATTGTTTTCCTTACATAGAAAGTCTTGCTTGCTTGACCGTGCTTTTCAATCTTTCCTTCGTCACAAAGTTGTTTGAGAGCTTTTTCGATTGTCTGTCGGGCCAGAGTTGGACAGTGTTCCTGGACATCACTTTTAGTGAATTTTCCAAGCTGGTTCTTTGCTACACGTTCTACCATTTCGTAAGCCGAGATTTTATCTTCTATAAGATTCAATCTGTCTTCAAAATCTCTGTATGCTGCAAGAACAATTCCCAGGATATATTTTACAAAAGCCGTATTATCATTGGTTCCTTCATGCCAGTTTTCAGAAGACTCTTCCAGAACGTCATAATAAGAATCCTTTGTCTTTTCGATTTTCTTTTCCAAACTTATGTATTTGCAGACAACAAAGCCGGATCTGTAAAGCAGAAGTGTTGTGAGCAAGCGAGACATTCTTCCATTTCCATCGTTGAATGGATGGATGCACAGAAAGTCTTTTATAAAGTTGCTAATCAATAGGAGAGAATCAATTTCGCCAAGACTCATTGCTTTATTGAAAGTTTCACAAAGTTGTTCCATAGCAATAGGTGTTTCAATTGGACTGAGAGGTTCAAAAAGAACGTTTGAAGTTCCATCTGGAAGATTTGCAACAATGTAATTCTGAGTATTTTTGAACTTTCCTCCAAAATCAGGATTTGAATACTGATAAAGATATTTATGTAGTTGCAGAATGTAGCTAGGTGTGATGGGAATGTATTCAAAATTTTCGTGAATTATATTAAGAACATCACGATAGCCCATGATTTCTTTTTCATCTCTGTTTTTTGGAGTAGTTTTTTCCTGAACCAGCTGCTTGATTCGTGTATTAGTAGTAACAATGCCTTCAATCTTGTTAGAGCTTTCTGTACTTTGGATCTTTGCTATTTCTACCAGTTTTTCCAGTTTCTCTTTTTTCTGGCTGATGAAAAGCTGCTGTCTGCCCTTGTATTCATGTATTTTGGCAATGTAGCCCATGATTTCATTATCAATGTTGCAGTTCAGCTTTGAATAATCAAAAGTTCGCATCCCCTACTATACTCCTATATCTCCTATTATAACATATAAATTAGGAGATTACTATTGAATATAGGAGATATTAAGAATAAATTGTAAGCAAATAGCTGCTGTTATATCTCCTATTCTGATTATTAAAATAGGAAATGCTCATGATGAATAGGAGAACTCCTAGAGAAGTGAGTTGAAGGTTTGGTTATTTTTTTTCCGGCCAGTCTGCATTTACTTCACCAGTTCTATACCCTTTTGACTTCATGTATTCCATCAAGTTCAAAGGTGGTAGATCATGCTCTGCCCTTCTCTTATTTTTTTCTTCAAGTTTTGCAAGAAGCTCTTCAATGGCCATTTCTGCAGGATTGAATCTTGCCTTTGGCTTTGGATTGTTCTTCTTTGCAGCCTTTTCTTTTACAGTTTGATCCCAGTTCCAAACCCATTCATGAGGTGGAAGTTCGTCAAAAGGACCTTCTGTATCTTTATCTTTTGCGAAATCATGCAGCTTGTAGATTTCAAGATTTGTGCTGAATGCGTAATTTACACCTAATTCTTCTGCAAACTCTTTGGATCTTTCCATGCAGGCATCGCAGTCTTCACCAGGAGTCATAACGGCTACTGGTTCTTTTTTTTGATTTATTAAAACTATGGCTGGTTGAATCGGTTTCCCTGATTTTCCAGTAAAAATATTTTCAATTCTCAGGTATCTAGGACGCCATTTTGAGCGAATTGTATTTAGATGTTTCATTCCTATTTTCAAGGAACGAGATTTGATCTTTGTGAATTCACCATTGGCGATATATTTTTCAACTGCTTCCCTAATGTCAGTGCCAGTGCAGTCAATTTTTTCGTTTACTGAGGTCCATAGATATAGTTTAAGTCTAGAATTTTCTCCAGGAAGAATTCCTGGTTCTTCTACACATTCGGCCTGGAGAAATTTTCCATAATAATCAAATACAACTGATGTATCGCCATTTTCTTCTATTGATACATCAATGATTTTTGCACCAATCAGACTGAATACTCTTCTAAGAAAAGCTCTATGAACAAATGCAGGTGCATGACCAGTTTCGATTTCACATTCCTTGATAGCATACTCTACCCTTTTCCAATTCAATCTAGTCTGGCTGAGTTTAGAATCGTCTAAAGAATTGAGTTTTGTTTCTTTTAGTTTGAGGTATTGATTTCTTGTAAGATTTTTTGCACGCAGTAATTTACGCCAGTTTTTCTTTATTTTCTTTTCGCCATCTGTAAAAATTTCCGGAAACCATGCAAAGAGATAATCATACTGTTGTGCAGATAGCTTGTAGTCATTGTTTTCGTCATGGAAAATTACTGTTTTTAGTACAAGGCGTGTTATTCTCATTTAAAAACCTATATATTTAGATTATTTGAGATTGTTCAGGATGTTTTCATGGATTCCTGAATCGGAAATTATAAGCTTTCCGGCTGAAATTTGAAGTGCAGCATAATCAAGGCACATTCTAATTCCATGTGAAAGACTTAATCCTTCTGCTCCAAAGAGTTTTTCATATTCCTTTTTCTTGGCTTTACTTATATAGAAGTTTAAGAGGACCTTTTCTTTTTCATCGTTCTTCTTTTCTTCCCTGGCCTTTGTTTCTGTTTCAACTGCCTGATTAATGATATTTAATTTTGCAGCAGTTCCTGCAGCTGCATTAGCTAAAGCTTCACTTTCCTTTAATTTTGCCATTCTATTTTTCTCCAATAATATCGTTTACGATTGTCTCCAGAACTTCTGTTGTGTCAGGCTTCATGCGGTCTAATGCCTGAACTGCTTTTTGCTGCAGAGCTGCCTTTTTGAAGATTTCATCATTAGGGACTTTATATTTTTTGAGAGTGAGTTCATCAATTGTTGTAATGAGACTTTTCTGAACGGCTTTTCTCTTGTCGTAGTTATTGAAGATGAGTTTTTCAAGAACTGGCTTTGGATCACCGCTTTTGAGTTTTGTCAGGAGAAGGAAGAAGTCTGATAATCCATCAATTGAGTATTTATCAATCTGCAGAACTGGGATTACTTCATCAGATCCGAGAAGAACTTTTTTATCAAGTTCTGAATAAGATGGTGGCATATCGAACAGAATAAAGTCAGGAGATAAAGTTGCTAATTCTGCAATGAAATTCTTGATGGCATTACGATTTTCAATTTCTGTTGCTTCACCTCTGGCCCATTTGTCGAGTTTTCCGCCTGCAGAAAGTTTTTTACAAGGAACCAGGAAAAGGCCATCGTATTTAGTTCTGCATACGATATTTGTTATTCCGATGGAATTGTCATAAAGGTAATCTGCAAGTTCATATTCCATAGAATCAGGATCTGCAGGATAGAACTGGCTTGTAAGGTTTGCCTGGCTATCTGTATCAACAAGAATTACTTTTTTTCCTTTTGTTATGAGTTCACCTGCAATTGCTGCAGTAAGAGTTGTTTTTCCGACTCCACCTTTGTGGTTATAGAAACAGATTGTTTTCATAAAGATGACTCCTTCTCAAAATCTTAATTTTTATTATAAATGCAAAGTTAAAAAATGTAAAGAATATATATAGAAACTTCTTTATATACATAAAGAGAATATAAAGAGAAAGTTCTTTATATATATAAAGAACATAAAGAGAAAGTTCTTTATATAAAATAGAGGACGCAAATAGAAGCGTTTTAAGGGGGGTGTTTGAAAAAAAACGTGTAATTACCCTACCAACTCGTTTTGAAGCGTTTCTAGGGCCTTTTTTGAATGTGTACATTTTTTACCGGAAATTCGACCAAAATTGCCTGAATGTGGTACTGTTTTTTCTTTGCAGCAGAACTATATTGTAAACATAACTTGAATGGTTATTTCTTGGATTTTTTATAGCTTTTACTGATTACTGCAGCAGCTTTTATTAGTTTTGGTTATTGATTTTTTGCAAGATTTGACCGATAATATATGCAACGGCTTAGAACCCCGTTTTTTACAGAGTATTAGATTTATTAAGAAGAACTTAACAAGTTGATATTGGCATTGGTCTAGTTGTAGACGTTTTCCGATTGCCAGTATAAGGCACTCGGGAGAATGCTGATATTTGTTTTGTATTGATTATTTTTTTTGTTTTTCTAATACGGCAAAAAATATAAAAGATACGGACTGGTTTATATTGAGTAAAACTCAATATCAATTTGTTAAGTTCTTTTTTTATGTAATGCCGAGGTTCTTACCGTTGGGGAAAAATATATTGATGTGTCATTCTGTGGCACTTCGGTATATTAAAATGATGGTGGGAATCGAAAAAAAGTGAACTCATTTATTGGGACATCGGCAGCGGCATTACAAACTCAACTCAAATCGTCTTATTTCATAGGAAAGCAATCCCAATATTTAAAAATTCGCAGTGCTTTTAATAAAGGTCAGGAGCAGAATAGAAACAGATACCTGGATGAAGCTCTCACCTATCCTTACATTCAGCCAAATACAAATTTCAATCTCAAATGGTTGGTGTTCGATGTAGATCGTGATTATAATATCGCTGAGATATATGACTGTAATGCCCCTATTCCGAACTTCGTTGTTGTAAATCCAGAAAACGGCCATTCTCACTTGTGGTATGGATTGAATCAGGCGGTTTATTCTCAAGTTCAGTTCAAATCCTCAAGACCAATGCAATACGCTAAAGCCGTTTACAAGGCTCTCTGCAAGAAACTTGATGCAGATGTTCATTTCAATAAAGTTCTCTGTAAAAACCCTATTCATGAAATGTGGCAGACAATTTCCCTTAGAAAAGAACTGTATGATCTATCAGAACTTGCAAGCCATCTTGATATTAACTGGATAGATGAGACTCCGGCCAAGAAAAGAAGATTTAGAACTGCTGCAGCAACAATAACGATGGAAGATGTAGGGCAATTCTCAGGAGCTGATTCAGGATCCAGAAACTCAGAAACCTTTGATTACTGCAGATTTAAAGCTTATTCCCACAGAAGAAATACAAATTGCTCAGAAAAAGAACTCATAGACTGGACCTATGCTCTTGTAAAGACAGTAAATGCAAGTAACCGGCCATCTATGGATGAACGAGAATGTTCACAGATTGCAGAATCAATTGCAGTCTGGACCTATGCAAATATTGATCCAGTAAAGGCTAAAGAAGCTATGTATGACGAAGCCGATAGAGAAAGATCGTTGCTTGTTCGTCAAAAGAAAGCGGCCAAGAAAGTGAAAGAGATTAAGAAATACCTTAAGAAACATCCTGATGCATCGAACAGAGAGATTTCTAGAGTTTTAGGTGATGGATTTTCTACAGATACAGTAAATAGGGCAGTAAAGAAGATTGCAGCTGAGAAAAAAGCGAAAGCAGAGAAAGCTGCAGCTTCTCGAGCCGAAGTTGTGGGGGTAGTTCCTTCTGATGATCCTTTAAGTGAGAGATTTGTAAATCAGGTTGTAAAGGCTGTAGGCCTTTTAGGGTCTCCTGGTATTACTAGACTTACTAACTGACTTTATTACTGGCGTAGCCAGTTACTTTTATTATCGGTATTTAGTCCTTTTTTTATAATCACAAAGGGCAAGAGTGAAGCGAAGCTTCACCGCGGCAGGTGGGGTCTGGGGACACTTCCCCAGCATAGATCAAACATTTTTCCTTTTGTTCTTTTTATTTGTTATACAAAAAGCTGCTGCTGCATTTTGGAAAAAACTTGTTCCAGGTCCTGAAATTTTTTTCCATACCTGGTGAAATAAATTGCGTGAGGTATTTAGAAAACCTATATATTTAGGTAAAATAAAAGCTATGGAATCAGTAAAACAGATGATGGATGATCACATTGACCATCTTACAAAAGAAACAGATCAGCTTAGAGCAAGATTAGAGACACTTTATGATGAAGTTCAAGGAAAGACTCGTATATATGTAAAGCGAGAAGATCTTGATACTGTATTTCATCAGGCAGAAGAAATTGCTCGTGTAATGGTGTCCTTGAAGTCTGCAAATGAAATTCTTTATAAGAATAGGGGAAAAGCTTCTCCTAAAAAAGCAGTATCTTCAAAATCGAATGGAAAATTCGGCGGCCGCCCGCCAAGAGAAATTGCAGAAAAGAAACGTCGTATTCAGGAACTAGAGAATCGAAGTTATGTTCTTTTTGAAACTTTAACAGATGCAGAAAGAAAAGAGCTTGATGAATTGTATTATGATATAACTGCATGGGAAACAAATAAAAAAATGCGTATTAAGGAAGAACAAGAAAACCTAAATAAATAGGAAAAAGTGGAGTTATATGCAGGATTTTGAAATAAAAGATAGTAGTAAAAATGATAAAACTGGGGTTTTTGAGTTTTATCTGGCTTTTCTAAAAGTTCATTGTTCAAAAGATGGGATTTTGTATCAGCGAAAATATCCGTATGAACAGTATGAAGATTTTTATACACATCATTCGCATATTTTTAACGGCTGCAATTCAGATTTAAAACGGATAATTGATACAAAGGACAGAAATGAATTAACGGATTCAGATTTTCAAATTGTTTTGGATGAATTTGAAAAAAGATGCTTTACTCGTAGAACAGGACAGAGAGAAAACTGGTATATTTCTTTTTCTGGCTTTGCATTGTTTTTTGGAATGGTTTTTATTGTAGCATCTATTATATGTAAGTCCTTTTTTCTTGTAGCAGTAGGAGTTGTTTTTTCAGCGGCTTGTTTTTCGTCCTTATTGAGAAATATAAATGTAGGAAGAGTGATTTCAGGAAAGCAGAAAAATCCTAAGAAAAGGATATTTTATTTTCCAGTGAGGACAAATGAAGTGTTCAAAAAATTGGATCAACTTTGGAGAGAATTAAAAGAAGATGTAATTCAAGTAGATTCTGAAGATATTAAAATTGAAGACTTAAAAATTCTAGAAGAACTTGTTCAGGAAGGGCAGCTTTTAAAGGAAGATGGAAAGTATAAACTAGCTGGTCCAATTAAAAGCTTTGTAAAGTGGAGAGAAGAGCAGGGAGATATTTACGATATTAAGAACAATTTTATTTGCAAAAATATATTGCAAACAGATGGATCAAAAATAACATTAAATTCAATTTATCAGGCAAAAAGCAGAAATAAAGAGGATGAAAAACCGTTTTTAGACTAACCTTGCCAAAATCTTGCTTACCCTTGTCATAACCTTTTGAACCTTGCGTGAGATTTCAATTTTTTAAATCTATTATGGAGACATACGATTTTTAGTCGTATGTCTTTTTTTTTGCATCAGGAGGATTTATGGAAAAAGTGATTATAAAAGATCCAGAAGAACTGAAAAATGAAAAGCAGTATGCAAGCAAATATGTAAGTCCATTTTTCAGACCATTCTATCTATATAGGTATCAAGTTTTGCGTGTAATGAATCTTTCCCCAAGTCAGGCCAGAAGTAGAGTTATGTCAGAACTTAATATCATTTGGGAAAAAATAGGGGAGGAGCTGCAGCATGAAGAATCCTAACTTTCAACAAAAAACAACAAAGACCGGCTACAAGTTCCGACCGTTTTCACTGTCTGGCCACAGTCCTGCTGCTGCAAAAAAAAGGCAGCAGCAGGAGCAGAAGGGGTGGCCATCCGTTCAACGACCTACACTTTCCGCCGGTCTATGTTGTTGCAAGATTCGCAAAAGTGTAAACACTTTTTCAAATCTTGCCAGGGAGTTCACCCCCTTGGATCCTCGTCGCAAAGATAACGGACCAGAAAAGTCGGTCCATTATCTTTGCTCAGGAGAACTTGCCTATGAATAAGAAAAGACAAAACACTGCAGCGTTCCGTCTTTCTGATTCTGAAAGGCAAGTTCTCAAGGACCGAATCAAAAACTCTGGAATGAGTAGCCAGGAGTTTCTTCTTCGGTCCTCGCTTGAAAGACCAATTATGAATGTAGAAGTCTTTCAAGCTTTGTTGGTTGAACTTCGTAAGCAAGGAACGAATCTCAACCAGATTGCTAAGGCCTGCAATTCTGGCCGCCAGATGGATGCTGCAGAAAGTGCAAAAGCTGCAGCTAGGAAAATTGAGAGAACAGTTCAGGCTCTGAGATTTTTCTATGAGATGGAAAGCCGGGGAGTGGACCTTTCTCTATTAAAGAAAGCTTGTGATGAATCTGCAGCAAATCCATCAGATCAGGACAAGAAGATCCTGGAGGAGTTAAAGGCAGTATGGCCATACTTAAAATTGTAAATCGTAGAAATGGGAAAAGAAAAAGGTCCCATCTGGCCGGAGTTATTAAATATGTCCTGAAAACAGAAAAGACAGAAGAAAAACTTATTTACGGCCAGAACCTAGAACCAGAAAGAGCCTATCAGATGATGATGGAAACAAAGGATCTTTTTAATAAAAGGAAAGGAATGGATTATTTTCATTTTGTGTTGTCATATCCGCCCAATGAAAAAATCACTCCTGAACAAGCTTTGGAGCAGGCCAAAGAGTTGTTGGAAAGAACAAAGAAGTTTAGGGGATATGAAACTCTTGTTGCGGTCCATCGTGATAAGAAGCACATCCATGTTCACTTCATTGTTAATTCAGTGAACTTTGTAGATGGTCGGAAGTTCCATCTTTCCAGGAAAGAATTGGAAGCATTAAAGCAGCTGCAGAACCAAATCAATATAGAGAAAGGTTTTTCTGCAGCACCTGGAAAATATGAAGATATGAACGGAGAAGAAAGAACCGAAACCGTTTCAAATAATAAAAACACTTATCAGCTTTTGAAACGTGCTGAAAGTGGGGAAGTGAAAAGTTATGTGCAAACTTGTGCAATTTCAGTTTTGACACAAGCTGCAAGAGCTTCCAGTAAGGAAGAGTTCATTCAGCTTATGGATCAGGATGGATTTGAAACCATCTGGGATGACAAAAAAAAACACATAACTTTCATTGATAAAGAACGTGCAGCAGCAGGGGAGCAGAAGTGCAAAATCCGACTTTCTAAACTGGCGGATTACTATGCTGAATTCAAAAATCTTAATACAAAGGAGGATTTAATAAATGGCTTTGACGAAAACCGCAGAGTATCAGCAGAAGCAAGAGCAAACATCGAAAGAATCAGATCTGGTTCAGGAATTGCAGCAGATAATAACGGATCAGAAATCGAAGATATCGGCCCTGGAATCGAAGAACTCAAAAGCAGTACAGAAAATCAACGAACTGAATTCGATAATCTCCGACAAGGACAAGATAATCTCCGAGCAAAAGGAGTTGATCAGTCAGCAGCAATCGGACAGCTCGAACACGATAGAAAACAACGAGAAGCTACTAGATCTGAACAAGGCCGCACCAATAACACAACTACAAGAAGCTCAGAAAAAGATTACGGCCCTTCAAGGTGATCTTAAAAAAGAGAAAAATAAACCTCCAAAGATTGAAACCAGGATTGTAACGGAATATGAACCAAAGTGCAGTTCGTGTGTTAAGGAAGAACATGAAAAAGCTATAACTGTTATGAATAATAAGCAAACTTTATATGAAAGTTGCATAGTGGGTGGAGGTCTTTATGCAATTGTTATGACAGTTTTCCAGATAATCAATGCAGATGGATTTTTATTCTTCTGCAAGAAACTTGGAAAAGAAATAGGGGAGTTTTATATAAGAGCCTGGGACTATCTTTGTGCCATTGAGTGTAGTAGTGCTGCAGGAACAATAACAGTTCAGGCCCTTTTTGGATTGGTCATAGTAGCAATTACATTTGCGGTAATAGCCGGAATTGTGGCGTTGTATGTTGGTCCTGAATGGATGCGACATTGGGGAACTGTTGCAGAACTGGTTATGACATTGGGAATAGTAATCAACTGGGACCGGCAGCTATGGGAATTATGGCATCATAATTTGCTTTTGGTTTGGTTATATTCCCAGATCATTTATTTTGTTGGAGCTTTCATAATCTGGAAGAAGTTCATTGATTACTAGACTGCTCTAGATTGCAATAGTTCGTATAAATGTACGGCTAAAAATTAAATAACGCTATTTAGGATGCTTAAAAATGGACCTCTCGACATTGAATAAGCATCTATAAATAAATCTAAATTAAAGGAGCTTGTAATGAGCGTTTTTTCAAATGGTGGCTATGTGCCGGAAGGGATGGATTTTGGAGAGTGGCTTGAGTACTTGAATGGAATAGATGAGTACGAAGCTTTCCAGGATTATTTAGAATTTTTGGAAGAAGAAGAGGAAGAATATCCTGATGATCTTCTTATTCCTACTTTGAGTGATGAATCAATTGCATCACTTAAAACGGTGGCTGCAGGAGCATTTCAAGAAATTGAACGTTCCTTTGCAGATATGAGTACGGATCAGAAACTTTCAAGTCTTGATGAATTGATGGATTTGAACAGAAAAAGATTGCTTTTTGATTACATAAAGCAAGATGATGAGTTTGGCTTTAATTTCATTTTTGATGGCAGAGAAAATGCTTCTTTTGCAGAAAGTGGAAAAAGAGCTTTGACTTATACAAATCTGAAAAGAATCTATGATATGGATGAGTTTAATTCAAAGGATCCTGAGTTAAAGAAATCCTTAGAATTTTACGATTCTGTAATTCATAATGAATCCTGGTGTGAAAAGCAGATGCAGCGAATTGATCAGTGGATGAATTGTGATGCAGGCTCAAGCCAGGCAGTTTATGCAAAATGCTTGAACAGAAGTTTTCAGGACCTGAGAGAAAGAATTGTTCAGGAACCTGAAATAAAGAAAACTAAGGTCCGTACAGTCGATTATTCAGTGGATCGTTAAATTTCAACTCTCTAAATTTGAAAAATTATGTATGGATATATGAATAAAATGGAAATAACGCAATCTAGAACAGTCTAGGTTGCGTTTTGTTTTTACTGATGTGAAAGTACAGCTTCACGCAGAATAGAATTTATTCTAGTCTGATAACCTTTCCCTTGAGCTTTCAGAGCTTCCAGGA
>Ga0256407_10011068_pt1 | contig 12555 bp, 12 predicted proteins | sample RumenRJG_04DNA_FD_193489 | JGI IMG/M metagenome (GOLD analysis project Ga0256407, IMG submission 193489) | Bovine rumen microbial communities from Lethbridge, Alberta, Canada - RJG_04 | ecosystem: Host-associated > Mammals > Digestive system > Stomach > Rumen | place: Canada: Alberta... | reverse complement strand
AGAAAAGATAGATGAATACTTATTTAATGAGGAGGTGCCTTGGTAATGCGTTATGAAGATTACATAGGTATAGAAACTCCTGTTAAATATAGATTTCAAAATAATAAAATACCTGAAATTGTACCTGTAATAAGAGATTATTTATTTAGCCATCAAGATAAATGTGAATTATTCTTTAAAAATAAAATAGATGTTGAAGCTTTAGTAAAGCATATTTCATTAAACAAAGAATTACAAAATAATCCTAATATTGAGCCAAAAGATTTAATGAAAGTAATTCTAGAATATGTGGAGGGCTTATATGCTAACAGAAGAACAGATTAAGGCTATAACCTCTGATAAAGGCTACATCTTATTAAATGCTGGACCAGGTAGTGGTAAAACAACAGTATTAACTGAAAGAATAGTTCATATGGTTAAAAATTGGAAAGTACCAGAAAATAGAATTCATGGCTTTACATTTACAAATAAAGCAACTAATGAAATGAATTATAGATTAAATCAAAAATTAGGTAATAATCATAAAGTTGAATTAAGTAATTTTCATCAATATACATTTAATTATTTAAGAAGTTTCTTTATGCCAGATGTTGAAGTATTAACTGATTCAACTAAAGAAGAAATAATAAGGAATTTAATAGCTGAAAGAGGCTTTAAAGCTATTGAAGTAAAAGATACATGTAAGAATATATCTAGAATCAAAAATAATCTTAATGTAGATGAACAATTATTATGTAAGAGGCTTCAAATATTTGAAATATATTATGCATATGAAGATTATCTAATTGCCCATAATAAAATAGATTTTGATGGGATGAATTTAGAATTTCTAAAACTACTCCAAAATGATGAAGAATTTAGAAATATGATTCAGGATGAATTTGATTATATTTTAGTAGATGAAGCACAAGATATTAATTGGATTCAATATGAAATATTAAAAATCATGACAGCTAAAAATAATCATTTATTTATGGTAGGTGATCCAAACCAATCCATTTATTCATTTAGAGGCTCAGATATAAAAATATTAGATGAGGATGACAAATATCAGGTTCAAAGAGATTTAAATCGTGAGATTAAGATCATCTTTGATAAGAATAGAGTTATCTTCCCATTCCCACAGGTTGTTATTTCTGAGCGTGAGGAAAATAATGCTCAAAATGAATACAAGAATATGGATTCCTTCGTCGATGAGCAAAGAGAATTATCTCAAGGCTTTGAAGAGGGCGGAGGAGGAAACTAATCCCAAGGATAGGCAGACCTTTAGGTCTGTTTTTTTCTTTTTAGCACTTTTTGGTACTCTATGAAACTAAAATTTAAACTTTTGGCACTTTTTGGTTGACAGTGCCAAAGAAAAGTTTTATAATGTAGTTGCACTTGAAGTTTGGGAGTGCAAATGTCCTAAAGGAGTGATGCTTGTGTTAACGGATAGGCAAAAGCTAATCTTAAAAGCAATTATAGAAGAGTATGTCACAACGAATGAGCCTGTTGGTTCTAAGGTTTTAACAGAAAAGCCTTATTTAACATATTCTAGTGCGACCATTCGTTATGAAATGCAGCATTTAGAGGAAACAGGATATTTAAAAAAGACACATACCTCCTCAGGTAGAATCCCATCCGAAATGGGCTATAGATATTATGTAGATCATTTAGTCATTAGGGATGAGGTTGTAAGTGAATATTTTAAATATGTAGATGAAATACTAGATAATACTTCCATTGATAAGGCAGAAGCCATTAAGAAGCTTACAAACTTCTTAAGTGACTTAACTGGTTATTATACCGCAATCATTGGTACATCTAGTGAGCTTGCGAAGGTCTTAAAGATGGAAATTGTTCCACTTGAGTCGAATAGCGAGGCTGTATTATTAATTGTTACATCTACAGGTGATGTTGAAAGTCGTAAGATTTATATTCCACAAGGATATAAAATGGATGACTTGATGCGTATCATTTCTATGTTTGATACTGCAATGTATGGTAGAAGCATTTATGAAATTAGGGATGTCTTATCAAAGGAGGCCGCAAAGCCAAGAATAAGACAAATGGTAGATTTTCAGGATGATATCTTAAACTTTATGATTAAATCCTTTGGAAACTTCCTAAAGGGCGAAACCTATGATGCTGGATTATCTAAGCTATTCAGTCAGCCTGAATTCCAAGATAGAGAGGTCATTCAAAAGGTTGTTGCCGTAATTAATAGTGAGGTAATGAAGAGCTTCACAACACAAGAAATTCAAGGCATTAAGATTCATATTGGTTCAGAGAATCTATGTAACGGACTTGAGGAATGCTCCATCATAACGATTCCATATTCGATTAATGAAAACGAAATGGGAACCATTCTATTCGTAGGTCCTACAAGAATGAATTATCGTGCTACAATTCCACTACTTGAATATGTAGCGAACAGTATGAAAAAATTAGATAAAAGGTAGTGATGATGTTGGAAGAAGAGATTAAGGAAAAGCCTTTAGAGGAAGCTAAAGAAGAATCTGTAGATGAATCTGTAGAAGAATCTAAAGAGGAAGTAAAAAAAGAATCAAAAAAGGAAAAGAAAGACAAGCATAAGGAGCAAATCCAAAAGCTAGAGGCTGAAAAGCAAAAGCTTGAAGAGGATTACAAAAACCTTAAGAATGAATATCTTAAGGCTTATGCAGAGCTTGAAAATACCAAAAAGAGAATTAAGGAAGAAGCTATTAAGGATCGTAAGTATGCATCTCAAAAGGTTGTTGGTGAATTAATCAATCCAATTGATATGCTGCAGATGATTGTGAATATGCCGGCTCCATCACCTGAAATACAAAATTATGTTATTGGATTTCAGATGATAACAAACCAATTAGTAGATATCCTAAAGGCTGAGGGATTAGCACCAATTGTAGCAAACGTTGGTGATGAATTTGATCCTAAGGTTATGCAGGTAGTTGATACAGACTTTAAGGAAGACAAAAAGGAAAATGAAGTCTTAGCAATTAAGCAAGCAGGATATATGTATAAGGATAGAGTCCTAAGACCTACAATGGTTATTGTAAATAAAAAGAAAGAAGAAAAAAAGGAAGAAGTTAAGGCTTCCGAAGAAGAATTAGTTAGTTAATAAAGAAAGAGGGAATTATTATGGCATCAAATAAGGTTATTGGTATCGATTTAGGTACAACAAATTCATGCGTTTCTGTTATGGAAGGACAGGAAGCAAAGGTTATTACAAATCCAGAGGGAGCACGTACTACTCCATCTGTTGTAGCTTTCAAGAATGGTGAAATTCAGGTTGGTGATGTAGCAAAGAGACAGGCTATTACAAACCCAAATACAATTTCATCTATTAAAAGACATATGGGAGATAATGCTTACCGTGTAGATGTTGATGGTAAGAAATATACTCCACAGGAAATTTCAGCAATGATTCTACAGAATCTAAAGAAGACTGCAGAGGCTTACTTAGGTGAGACTGTAGATAAGGCAGTAATTACAGTTCCTGCATATTTCAACGATGCACAGCGTCAGGCAACTAAGGATGCAGGTAAGATTGCAGGTCTTGATGTACTTCGTATCATCAATGAGCCAACTGCAGCTGCTCTAGCTTATGGTATTGATAAGCAGGATAAGGAAAAGACTGTATTAGTATTCGACTTAGGTGGAGGTACATTCGATGTATCTATCCTATCCTTAGCTGATGGTACATTCGAGGTATTAGCAACAGCAGGTGATAACGTACTTGGTGGTGATGATTACGATAAGATGGTTATGGATTGGTTAGTTGATGAATTCAAGAAGGAAACTGGTGTTGATTTATCTAACGATAAGATGGCACTTCAAAGATTAAAGGATGCAGCAGAAAAGGCAAAGAAGGACCTATCTGGTGTAACTTCTGTTGAAATCTCATTACCATTCATTTCTATGTCTCCAACATCTGGTCCATTACATTTAAATAGAACATTATCAAGAGCTAAGTTTGAGGATTTAACTCGTCCACTTACTGAGCGTTGTCTAGGACCAGTAAGAAAAGCATTAAAGGATGCTAAGCTTACTCCAAAGGATCTTGATGAGGTATTATTAGTTGGTGGTTCAACTCGTATGCCTGCAGTTCAGGAATTAGTTAAGAGAGAATTAGGCAAGGAGCCTAATAAGAGCGTTAACCCAGATGAGGTTGTAGCAATGGGTGCTGCAATTCAGGGTGGTGTATTAACTGGTGATGTTAAGGACGTATTATTACTAGATGTTACTCCATTATCCTTAGGTATTGAAACTCTAGGTGGTGTATCTACAGTAATGATTCCAAGAAACACTACAATTCCTTGCTCAAAGAGTCAGGTATTCTCTACAGCTGCAGATAACCAGCCAGCTGTTGATATCCATGTACTTCAGGGTGAGCGTCCTATGGCTGCAGATAACAAGACATTAGGTAGATTCCAGCTAGCTGATATTCCAGCTGCACCTCGTGGAGTTCCACAGATTGAGGTTAAGTTCGATATCGATGCAAATGGTATCGTTAATGTATCTGCAAAGAACCTAGGTACTGGTAAGGAGCAAAAGATTACTATTCAGTCTGGTTCAGGATTATCTGATGCTGAAATTGAGCGTATGGTTAAGGAAGCAGAGGAAAATGCTGAATCGGATAAGAAGCGTAAGGAGGAGGCTGACCTATTAAATGAGGCTAATCAGCTAATCTTCCAGACTAAGAAGTCTCTAAATGACCTACAGAATGTAGATCCTCAAGAGAAGGCTAATGCAGAAAGCCTATGTGAGGAATTACAGAAGGCTATCGATAGCCATGACCTAAACTTAGTACGTACTAAGAAGGAAGAGCTTGAAAAGGTAGCTCAGGATATCGCTGTTAAGGCATATCAGCAGACTCAGGGTCAGGGTACTCCAAACGATGGTGGAAACCAGGGTGGCGCAGGCTCTGATGGCACAGTAGATGCTGATTTCTCAGATGTACAATAATAAATAGAATTTAAAGATTCGTTGAAGGGCAGCCCTGCCCTTCAATTATCTTTGATATACGAGGAGGTGTAGTTATGGCAGCTAAGCGTGACTACTATGAGGTTTTAGGATTACAAAAGGGAGCCTCAGATGATGAAATAAAAAAAGCATATCGTTCTTTAGCTAAGAAATACCATCCAGATTTAAATAAGGAACCTGGTGCTGAGGAAAAATTTAAGGAAGTCAATGAGGCATATGAGACCTTATCCGATCCACAAAAGCGTGCAAGATACGACCAATATGGCTTTGATGACCCTACTGCCGGATTCGGTGGTGCGGATGCATCTGGCTTTGGTGGTGCTGGCTTTGGTGGATTTGAGGATATTATCAATTCCTTCTTTGGTGGAGGAAGAAGAACCTCAAATGGACCTCACCAGGGTGCGGATGTAGAAAAACAAATGAATATTACCTTCGAGGAGGCTGTTTTCGGCTGTAAGAAGAGAATCCGTATCACAGTAGATGATGAATGTATGAGCTGTGGTGGTACTGGTGCCGCATCGAAGAGTGATGTAAAAACATGTCCTAAGTGCGGTGGACGTGGTCGAGTTATTATGCGTCAACAAACAATCTTTGGTTACACCAATGTAGAAGCACAGTGTCCAGACTGTAATGGTAGGGGTAAGATTATTACAAAGAAGTGTCCAGATTGTAATGGTAAGGGTAGAGTAAGAAGAACAAAGGATGTCGATGTAAATATTCCAGCAGGTATCCTATCTGGTATGACCATTCGTGTACCAGGTGCAGGTGAGGCTGGCTTTAATGGTGGCCCTAATGGTGATTTATACATTAAGATCTTTGCGGCTGAGCATCCACAATTTAAGCGTGATGGTCAAGATATCTATCTTGAGATTCCACTATCCTTCAGCCAGGCAGCCTTAGGTGATAATATCGAGGTTCCAACCATCGATGGTAATGTTTCTTTAAAGATTCCTCAGGGAACTCAGCCAGGCACAAAGCTTCGTCTTAGAGGTAGAGGTACCAAAAATCCTAAGGGTGGATCTGCAAGAGGTGACCAATACGTCATTTGTAATGTCGTAGTTCCAACGAGCCTATCTAAGGAAGAGGCAGATATTATTTCACAGCTACAAATGTGCGAAAAAAAGGAAAAGAAATCTCCTTGGGAAAAATTTAAGAGCTTATTTAAATAAGATATGTGGCCTGATTTCATCAGGTCTTTTCTCTTTTGCTTGAATTGACGTTGGAATAATGATAAAATTACAATAGTTTACTTTTGGAGGTATTTGTTTATGGAACAAAATCAATTTGAAGGATTAGAAGAGGTTGAGCAGGAGGAAACTTTAATCCCTGATAATCAAAAAGAACTTAAGGAATATGAAAAGCTATTATTAGCTGAAAATAATCGAGAGCTTACAGAGAAGGCTATCAATTTGGTTAATGCTGGTTGCTTTAATCAAGTAGAGGAGCCTGTAATTGATTTCTCAAAATACACAAGAATTGAAACTGGAAGAAAGTTTAGAGGCCTATATAACCTATATCAGAATAATGAAACTATGGAATTAGTATTCATTTGCCCTCTTGTTGAAAATAACAAGGGTGATGTAGATGAAAAAAAGAATATGGCACCATATGCATATGATTGCATCATAACAGAGGCAATGGATGAGGAAACCTATCAAATGGTATTAAAGGCTGCAAAGCATAATATTAGCGTATTCGTACCTGCCCTACGTATTACAGCTTATGTAGTTTATTTAGCCTTTGCTGCCATCGGTCTTGTTATTTGGGCTATGGCTTTCTTTACAATGGTAGATCAAAGCTTTGTTCAGGCTGTATATTTCTCTTGCCTTTATGCATGTGGCTTTATTACAGCGGATGTTATAGGATTACCATTATTATTCCTAATGGAAATGAAATATAGAAAGTATAAAGAACAATAATTATGCAAAAATACTTCATCACAACAAAAAATTTATCAAGTGGGGTTATTTTAGGCGATGATGCATACCAAATTCAAACCGTCCTACGATATAAGGGCGGAGAGAAGATAATGGTAAGTGATTCCAATAAAACCTATTATGCAAAAATTAATACCGTTACTAAGGATGAGGTTACTTTTGAAATATTAGAAGAAAAAGCCGGTAATACAGAGTTGCCGGTTTTTGTATCTATATTTCAAGGCTACCCAAAGGGTGATAAAATGGAGGAAATCATCAAGCATGGAACTGAGCTTGGCGCGAAAGAAATTGTTCCTACATTTATGAAGCGTAGCATAGTAAAGCTTGAGGAAAAAAAGATTAATTCTAAGCTTGAACGCTTTAGAAAAATTGCTAAAGAGGCAGCAGAACAATCCTATAGAGATAGTATTCCAAATATACCTTCCATACCCTATCTAAAAACTATCGATTTTTCGTCTTTTGATGTGAAAATTGTATGTTATGAGGAATCTGCAAAAAATGGCGAATTAAAGGCATTTAAGAGCATTATATCCAATTTAAGAGAGAATATGAGAGTTGCATGCGTCATTGGCCCTGAGGGTGGAATCGATGATGCGGAATTAGAATACCTAAAGGCTTTGGGCTTTATTCCTTGTGCCTTAGGTCCAAGAATATTAAGAACAGAAACGGCAGTATTTTATATATTATCTGCAATCAGTTATGAAATGGAGCTAAAGAAATGAAAAAGGTAGGCTTTATAACCTTAGGCTGCAAAGTGAATATTTATGAAAGCAATGCGCTAAAATGCGAGCTTACGGATAGAGGCTATATAGTAGGTGAGGCAGATAGTGATTGTGATTGCTTCATCATCAATACCTGTAGTGTAACGAATACTGCAGATTCAAAAAGCCGTAAAATGATTCATAAATGTATTAAAATGAATCCATCAGCCATCATTTGTGTTATGGGCTGTTATGCCCAAACCAATGATGAGGTAAAGGAAATCGATGGAATCGATATTCTAATTGGTAATGGTAATAAAAAATCTGTAGTAGATACTATTGATTCTATGATCAACGGAAAAAGAAAAGAAAAAAGAATCGATATTCTAAATATTTTAGAGGCTACAGAATATGAAAAGCTTGGTGTAACAAGCTATGATCACACAAGAGCCTTCGTTAAAATTGAGGATGGCTGTGAAAACTTTTGTACCTACTGTATTATTCCTTATGCTAGAGGACCTGTAAGATGTAAACCTCAAGATGAGGTAATAGAGGAATTAAAAAGAATTACAGAGGAAGGCTATTTAGAGGTTGTTTTATCTGGTATCCATACAGGAAGATACAAGGATCATGATGTTAATTTTTCTGGACTTGTAAAAAGAATACTAAATGAGGTGCCTAAGCTTAAAAGATTAAGAGTATCCTCTATTGAAATGAATGAGGTAGATGATGAATTCATTGCCCTTATGAAGGATCATAAGGTCATCGCAAATCACCTACATTTACCACTTCAAGCAGGAAGTGATTTAATCCTATCTAAAATGGAAAGAAAATATGATGTAAAGGCATATATAGATAAGGTAAATGCCCTAAGAGGTGCTAGACCAGATATTTCTATTACAACTGATGTCATTGTAGGATTTCCTTATGAAGGTGAAGAAGAATTCATGGAAACCTATAATCTATGTAAGAATCTTGGCTTATCTAAGCTTCATGTTTTCCCTTATTCCATGAGAAAGGGCACTAAGGCTGCCTTAATGCCACAGGTAAAAGATAGCGAGAAAAAGGATAGAGCGAAAAGATTAATCGAATTATCCAATTATCTTGAGGAGGAATACGCAAAGAAATTTATTGGTAGTATCCTAGATATTATTCCAGAACAGGAAACCCAAGGCGGAATGATGATGGGACATACCTCTAATTTCTTACAGGTATTTATGCCTAAGGATTTAGATAAAATAGGTAAGCTTTATAATGTTAAAATCACAAAAATAGAAAATGGTAAAATCTACGGAGAAATACTTTAAAAATTAATTTTTTTCTTATTGACAAAGGATTTACCATTTTGTATAATACTTATTGCAGTCTGAACTGCAAGAGTATTAACGTGCCGGCGTGATGAAATTGGCAGACATGATAGACTTAGAATCTATTGCGACGAGCGTGCAGGTTCAAGTCCTGTCGCCGGCACCATTAGAGTTAAGTATAGCTGACACGAAAGTATTGGCTATTTTTCTTTTATAGGCATAAATACTGCAAATATTAATGATTTATAAGGGTTTTTTGCAATAAATATGGTAATAGCATTTATATATAAAATTAAATCGTTAAATTACTATTAATCGTTAAACTACTACTTACTATATATAAACATATATAAGAAGAAATATAAAATTTTATAAATACCCCCACGTGGCACGTGACAAACGTGAAAGAGAATAGTGATATGTTTGGTTAATGGATGATATGTGCATATCATACTAAAAATTTAAATAATAAAACTGGGTCAGTTTAGTTTGAAAATATGGGTCAGTTTAGTTTGAAAATATGGGTCAGTTTGATAAACTAGAGCCGCACACTCATTTATTTACGAGTTAGGCTCTTTTTTCTTTTAGCGTCATTTTTCTAAAATAATTTTTATAAAAACGTTTTACAAAAAGCATTTATTATAGTATAATAAAAATCCTAAAAACGTTCCAAAATTTAATAGAAAAGGTGAAAAGAAATTATGCAAATTATAAATGAAGTTGTAATGGGCAATTCATTGGTAGAAAAAATTGCTGAAGGATTACACATTGAAAGTGGTAATAGCGTTGTCATAATGTCAATTGCTATTATTCTATTCGTAGGTTTCTTAGCCACTAGATTAACAAAATTAGTAAAACTTCCAAATGTTACAGCATATATCGTTGTTGGTATTTTATTAGTCCCTATCTGGACCATTATTCCCGCTGGTATAGATGGAATTATTCCAACAAGAGTTATAGACGGAATGAGCTTTTTAACGGATATAGCCTTAGCATTTATCGCTTTTGGTGCTGGAGAGTTTTTTAAAATTGATGTTTTAAAGAAATCGGGTGGAAAAGTAATCGTAATTACTATTTTTGAGGCATTAATGGCAGTAGTGGTAGTATTCTGTCTATGCTTCTTTGTACTTAGAATCTCATTAGGATTCTCAATGGTATTAGCAGCATTATCCAGTGCAACAGCGCCCGCAAGTACAATTATGACAATTAAACAAACTAAAGCAAAAGGTGAATATGTAAATACACTTTTACAAGTAGTAGCATTAGATGATGTTGTATCCTTACTTGCATTTAGTGTTGCACTTGCATTACATGGAGCCCTATCCGCAAATGGCGGTGCTTCATTTAATAGTATTGGTTTACCAATATTACTAAATATTGCATGCTTAGCATTAGGCTTTGTTTTTGGCTTATTGTTAAAGGTTTTATTACCTACAAAAAGAACATCGGATAATAGATTAATTATTGTTATAGCTACACTATTTTTATTCTGTGGTATTTGTGCTTTGATGGGACAATCTCCACTTTTAGGCTGTATGGCAATGGGTATGACATATATTAATGTATCAAAGGATGAAAAATTATTTAAACAATTAAGCTATTTCCAACCACCAATTATGCTCTGCTTCTTCGTAATGAGTGGTATGAGATTTAATTTAAAATCATTTACGGATATGACCCGTGTTGGTATAGCACCACTATTTGTTGTATCCTTAGTTTATTTCTTTGCTAGAATAATTGGTAAATATTTAGGTGCATATTTAGGTGGCTTGAGTACAAAAAGCGACAAAAAAATTACTAGATATTTAGGTCTTGGCTTAATCCCTCAAGCGGGTGTTGCAATAGGTTTATCTATCATGGGTGCAGAAGCTATTGGGGGCATGGATGGTGTCGCACTTCAAACCATTATTTTAGCTTCAAGTGTTCTTTATGAATTAGTAGGTCCTGGTTCTGCAAAATTAGGCTTATATTTATCTAAATCTTATTCTACAGATATTGATGAATTAGTTCCTCAAGAAACGGTTGTTAAAGAAGCAGAAACTAAAAATGATGTTGAAATTTTAATTGAACAAATTAATAGAATTCGTCAAAATATTCCTACTGTTGATGTTGTTGCCGAGGATGAAGAAGCATTTACTGAAGCAGCAGAAGAATATATAGAAGAAAATATGCTGAGAAGAAAATTTATAAATAGGAGATAAATCATATGAATTTTTTAGAAATAATAGATCCAATTAGTAAATTGCTTACTAATGGAACAGATTTAGATTTTGGTGTAAAAATTATTATTAGAGTTTTTATAACAATTATTTTAGCAGCATTTTTAGGTATTGAAAGAGCGAATAAAAGGCATGCTGCAGGCTTAAGAACATTTATCATTGTTTCTTTAGCTGCTACAATTTCATCTTTAACAGATTCATTTTTAATGGCTAATTTTCCTGTAGTTATACCAGCAATGTCTGCTGCAACTGCAATTGGTATTGCTATTATTTCAAGTAATACCATTTTATATTCAAGTAAAAATCAAATTAAAGGTTTAACAACATCTGTTGCCTTATGGGGTCAAGCATTTGTTGGTTTCTCATTAGGATTTGGTTTATACACGGTAACTTTAGTTGCTGCTATATTATTGATTCTTTCTTTAAGTGCATTACCTAAATTAGAAATTTATTTAAAGAATAGATCAAATCATTTTGAAATACATCTTGAATTAAAAAATAAAACGAATTTATCTGATTTCGTTCAAATTATCAGAAAATTAGGTTTAATAATTGATGATATTGAAGCAAATCCTGCGTATGCAAATACTGGTTTATATGTATATACAATTTCATTATCCATTTATAGTAAAGAATTAAAAAAATATAAAACTCATGCTGAAATAATTGAGGCATTGCAATCCATTGATTATATTAGTCATATAGAAGAAATTAGCATGTAAAAATAAGGTTCTCTAAAATTTGAGGTTGTTTGTAGGTTGGTAACAAACAATCGTTTTAAAGATTTTGAAAAAAGGAAATCAATCCCTTCCAAAATTTGGTTGGTAGATTTCCTTTTTTTATATGGTATTAAAGTCAAATGAAGTGACATTTTAAGTGACATTTTAAGTGACATTTTAAGTGACATATTATATTATATTATAATAACGAATTTGGCTTTAGATTTATTTTTTATATATACTTTCACTTTATAGCATAACAACTGTAAAACTCAGGTACTTTTATTTCGAAAGAAATATGATATAATTCTTTTGGAGGTTATATAAAAATGGACAAGAAGAAAAAAGAAAAATTATATGATTTAGAGGGAAATGTAATCAATTTATATGATGTTGTTGAGCTTAAAAAGGAATATACAGAAGAAGCATTCCCAGCATATGGCTACTATGGTATTTTAGTTGTTACATTAGATAATGGCGATAAAATTTCTAATTTAAAGCTAAACATTGGACCTAAGGAATCATCTTTAGATGATGCCTATAGAAATGTTCAAGCTAAGATTGATGAAATTAAAAGATTACTAGAAAAACTAGCTTAAGGAAAAGAGGTTCTTACGCTTGATTGGGTATAGAACTAGAAAAATTTAATAAATTAAATATATTGGATGATGCTTTTAAAGAGAAAATAGAAAAACATTTCTTAAACA
>Ga0256407_10011067_pt1 | contig 12556 bp, 7 predicted proteins | sample RumenRJG_04DNA_FD_193489 | JGI IMG/M metagenome (GOLD analysis project Ga0256407, IMG submission 193489) | Bovine rumen microbial communities from Lethbridge, Alberta, Canada - RJG_04 | ecosystem: Host-associated > Mammals > Digestive system > Stomach > Rumen | place: Canada: Alberta | collected... | reverse complement strand
ACCAGAAAGCCGCCTACGACGTGACCAAGGAGGTGACCGGCGAGGGCATCGTATGGGCCCGTGCCGCCTGGGCAGGATGCCAGCGCTATCCGCTGCACTGGGGGGGCGACAGTGCCAGTTCGTGGGACGGTATGGCCGGTTCGCTGCGCGGAGGTCTGCACTTCGGACTGAGTGGCTTTGCATTCTGGAGTCACGACGTGCCAGGATTCCACTCCCTGCCCGACTTCATGAACTCGCCCCTCGACGAGAAGGTGTATGTGAGGTGGACCCAGATGGGTGTCTTCACCTCGCACCTGCGCTACCACGGCACTTGCAAGCGCGAGCCGTGGCATTATCCCGAAATTGCCCCCATCGTGAAATGGTGGTGGCAACTGCGCTACCGTCTGCTGCCCTACATCGTGGCCCAGAGCCAAGAGGCCTGCGCTGGCGGCAAGCCCCTGCTGCAGGCCCTCATCCTGAAGCATCCCCACGACCGCCAGTGCTGGCATATCGACGACGAATACTATTTCGGCGAGGAATTCCTCGTCTGTCCGGTGATGCGCAGCGACGACCGCCGCGATATCTACCTGCCCGAAGGCGAGTGGGTGGACTTCCTCACCGGTGAGCGGTGGGAAGGCGGGCGCTGGCACTACGGCGTGGAGACCCCTCTCGATCGCATGCCCCTCTTCGTTCGTCCCGGTGCCAAGATCCCCCTCTATCCCGATGATGTGGACAGCACCGACGAGATGGACCTCTCCAAACAAATCATTCTGGAAATCAACCCACAATTCAAAGGTTACCTACGATGAACACACACTACATGCAAAGTCTCGACTGGCTGATTCTCGTCGTCTATTTCGCCATCCTCATCCTGATAGGCATCTGGGCAAGTATGAAACGCAAGAAAGAGAGCAGCCTCTTTCTTGCCGAGCGCTCGCTGCGCTGGTATCACATCGGCTTCTCGATGTGGGGCACCAACGTGGGACCGTCGATGCTCATTGCGAGCGCGAGTGCGGGTTTCACCACGGGCATCGTGTCGGGCAACTATGCCTGGTATGCTTTTGTGTTCATCGCGCTGCTGGCCTTTGTGTTCGCTCCCCGCTACCTGGGCTCCAAGGTACAGACGCTGCCCGAGTTCATGGGTCTGCGTTTCGGGCAGTCCACGCGCAATATCCTGGCCTGGTATACCATCGTCACTATCATCATCTCGTGGCTGGCCCTCACCCTGTTTGCCGGCGGCATTCTCATCCGTCAGGTGTTCGACATCCCCATGTGGGCCTCGGCCCTCATCCTGCTGCTCATCTCCGCCTTCTTCACCATGCTGGGTGGCTTGAAGGCGGTGGCCTACACCAATGTCTACCAGATGATACTGCTCATCGTGGTGTCGGCCACGCTCACCATTGTGGGTCTTTCGCATGTGGGAGGCGTGGGCGCACTGCTCGAGAAAGTGCCGACCGACTACTGGATTCTCTTCAAGCCCAACAGCGACGAGGCCTTCCCCTGGTTGCCCATCGTGCTGGGCTACCCCATCATGGGAGTATGGTTCTGGTGCACCGACCAGTCGATGGTGCAGCCCGTACTCGCCGCGCGCCATCTGCGCGAGGGACAGTTGGGCACCAATTTCACCGGATGGCTGAAGATTCTCGACGTGCCCCTCTACATTCTTCCCGGTGTCATCTGCTTCGCGCTGTATCCCACCCTCGAGAATCCCGACGAGGCCTATCTCACGATGGTGGAGAACCTGTTCCCGAAAGGCATGGTGGGACTGGTGTTTGCCGTGCTCACCGCCTGTCTGGTGTCGACCATCGGTTCGGCGCTCAATGCCTTGAGCACCGTTTTCACCATCGACATCTACGTGAAGCGTTTCCGTCCCGATGCCACACAGCGCCACATCAACTATGTGGGCCGCATCGTGACCATCGTGGGTGCCGTGCTGGCCATCATCATCACCGTGGCCATCGACAGCATCAAGGGTCTGAACCTCTTCAATGTCTTCCAGTCGGTGCTTGGGTTCATCGCCCCGCCGATGACCGCCGTGTTCCTGCTCGGCGTGTTTTGGCGGCGCACCACCACCCGTGCCGCCAACCTTGCCCTCACCGCGGGCACGGCTTTCTGTCTGATAGTGGGCATCCTCTACCTCTGGGGTCCCAAGAGCGATCTCTGGCCACATTTCATGATGCTCTCGTTCCTGCTGTTCGTCGTGCTGGCCGCCATGATGGTGGCGGTGTCGCTGCTCGACAGGAAGGGTGAGCGCCATGACATCCCGAAGCCTGTCCAAGGCCACACCTCCGCCCTGGTGATAGGTTTGTGGACCGCCCTGGCCGTAGTGATGATCACGCTGTACATCATCTTCAACTGAGCGGCAAAACAATAACGACGATGGCCAATCCTTTTCGAGAGGATTGGCCATCGTTGTTGTTGAAAGGCGTTGTGGGAAAACCCCGCTATTTCCTGAAGACTTTCTCAACGGCCCCATTCTGCTGTCGAACGATATTGAGGCCAGGAGTCAGTTGGGAACGGCGTGTGCCGTCGGCACCATAAATGGCGGATACCGAGGTAGGCAAACGCAGGACGTTGTCGCCCATGCCCGTACCATCATTGGCAGTGGCTTTCAGACTTAGTCCGCCATATTCGTTGACGGCTTGCACCTGATAGACACCCTCCGCAGCCACGGGATAGGAAGTCTGTGTGGTGAAGCCCACTACCTCATCATCACAGGTCACCACATAGCAGATGGCGAAAGGCACAGGCTGCCATGAGACGACACCGTCTTTCAGTTCCGGTTGGGGTGCCTCGCAAGCCTCGCACATCAGGTCGGGCTGCCAGGAGTCGCTGCCTCCTACCACGTTCTTGATGGTGTATTGCGCAGCCTCCTCGTCGGTGAGATAATTCTTGGCCGTGCCATAAATGCGCTCACCACTGTCGTTCACATAGTAGTAGGTATCGCGTCGCTGACTGAGGTCTACGGGATTACCGTCGGCATCCACCGTATTGTAGTCGGCCCAGAGCACGGGCAGTCCTCCCATGGTCTCATACCATCCTTTTGCGGGAATATTGACGAAAGTCTGCGTGTTGATATATACCGTCTTGGGACTGTTTTTCCAAGGTCTGCCCAACCACACATCGGTGACGTTCATACCCCTCAACGGGCGGATAATACTGTTTTGGAACACATAGCCCCATCTCACGTCGGCAGCATGCGAGGGCGCCACGATATATCCTCCCGAAGGCCGGTTGATCTCGAGTGTGTCGCCATCAAGGTAAACGTTGCCGGAGTTGTAAATGAAGTCGACGGCACCCTCGATGAGTGAGTGGCGGATATAATGACGGTTGTTGGAGGTTGACGTGGTAATCCACGTGTCCTGATATGACAGCAGGCGCACATGGTTCATCGCGATGCGGTCGCCAACGGTGTTGAGGGCCAGGGCCTGTGGTCCGGCCTGTTTCTCATGTCCCCAGGAATTCTCCATGGTGAGGTTCTCGATAAACGTGTTGTTGGCATTCACCACCACGGTGGCTCCCACGCTCACGTGTACGGCATTGTCGCCACCGCTGAGGCGGCTGTCGCAGATGACAGTCTTGTCGCGGTCCTGCCCGATGAGGTGCAGATAGGGTTTTCTTGCCGGAATGTCGACATGCTCTTGGTACCGCCCGTTCTTAATGAAAATGAGCCATGGTGTTGCCCTTTCTGCCGGTGCGGCATCGATGGCCTCCTGGATGGTGGCATAGTGGCCCGAACCATCCTGTGCCACCACGGCATCATAGAGCCGTGGAGCAGGCTGGCTGCGCTCCATGGTGGTGAACGAGATGGTGGTGGCGGCCACAGGCCTTCCACTGCGGCTGGTGAGCACCCCTTCGGGCATCACGAAGTCATAGGCTGTGGCGTATTGGAGACCTGAATAGCTGAAGACCGCTGTCTTTCCACTGATGATGGGCGAGAGTTCCTCACCATTGAGCCTTGCCGTTCCCTCTCCCGCCACGATTTTCTTGTCGAAGGTAAGGATGATGCTTCCGTTGGCCGACACGCCCGTGGCACCCTCGGAAGGATTGCTGCTCACGAGTGTTGCCGTCTCATCGGCCAGGGCGCTCGCGTCGGCGGTGACGAAGATATCAGTGATGGCCAGTCCGTCGTAGTCGGTGTCATTGCCCACGAGGGGAGCCGTCCGGTCGGGCATCCATCTGATGTAGACCCGGTCTTTGTCATCGGCCTCTGCAGGCAGTTGGAACTCGTTGTCGAACCATCCGTTTCCAGTAAGGTTGAACGTACCTATCGACGTGTAGTTCTGCCCGTCGATGGAATACTCCACATGGTTCACCGAATAGGTGTTGTAGCCCACGCCCAAGGCGCTGGCCACCTTCAGGTTGGAGTAGCCTTTGGCAGAGAACGAGATCTCGAAATAGAGGCCTTGGCTACGTGGTTTCCATATTCTGGCAGCCCACCGTCCGTTCTCCGCACCGTTGTTGATGCCTCTTGTCAGCCAACTTGAAGTCTGTCCCTCGGCATTATGGAGCGAGAGGATGCCCGCATTCTCAGTGTCGCTCTTATAGTCAGCAGCCCGCTCCTGGTTAGGTTGGTCGAAGTAGAAGTCCCATCCCACGATATAGTCGACGGCAGAGAAATTGGCTGTCAGCTGTCTGTCCTCTTCCATCCTCACAATGCGCACGGGGTCGGTAGACTGGTCTTCCCATCCCACGAAAGTGAGGATTTTGTTGTTTTGCGCCGAGAGCCTCACCTCGGTGCCCTCCTCATACATGCGTTTGCCATCGATGAAGGTTCCGGCAGGCTCCACGCTGACAAGGTTGGCCTGTGCCCCCTCAGTGAGGGTCAGGCCGAGCTGATAGGTGTTGACGTGCTCGAACGCCCCAATCAGCTCCGTATCGGCCGTAATGGTGAACGTATAGGGATTGTCCGTGGACACCACATTTCCATCAGCACTGGTCCATGCCTTGAAATGATAGCCAAAATTCTCTGTGGTCGACACGGTCACTTGGTCGCCCTCGTCAAAGGTGTCGGCATTGGGGGTGATGGTCACTTTACCGGCCTCTTCAGGCACCTGCACAACGAGTTTGCATTGTGTCACGTCCTGGATTGTTCCCTCCACAATGCCCTCGATGACAATATTACCGAATCCCACCTGCTTGGTGTTGCCCAGGGAATAAAGGTTGAGCCTCAGTCCGCAGAGGCCGTCGCTGGCAGATATTCCCGAGAGTTCCTGCGACCATTCGGTCTTGTTGGGAGTAGCATTGTTTCGCGCTGGGATGATGGCCTTGGCCAGACTGGTCGCCTGGCCGTCGCTGCCCACCCACGAAACATCGACCTTGCCACCGTCGGTGCCAAAGCGTGTGGTGACGAACGACACCTTTACGGGAGTGAACCGTAGTCCGTTTTTCGGAATGAACAGGAAGTCCACGGCATTTCCGTCGTTGGCACTGCCCTCGTTAGACACCACAGGCTGGAACTGCGTCTGTGACATCGACACACCGGTGATGATGAGGCCATCGCCATGGGTGGAATAGCTTGTTTTGAAATAGGAGTCGGCATTATCGGCAGGTCCGAACACCGCGGTTTGTCCTTCCGTGCCCTGGTCGAACGGGAAGGTAATGGTGACATGTTCATCGGAGACCACATCACCGAGGATTTTTGGCATTTGTGGAAGTCTCATACCAGACTCCACGCCCTGGGCTGCCTGGGCCATAGTCAGCAGGCTGCCACACAGAATGGTAAGAAGCAGACGTTTAATCATTTTATCAGTAGTTTGTTTTTCGGTTTATTTTAGTTAGCCCTCTCGCAAAAGGGCTGTAAAGATACACATTTACTTTGAGATTATCCTAAAATGACGAAGAAAAAATGAGTTTCATATATCCTGTCACCCAAAAGCTATGCCCTATTCTTTTGCAACCTGTGCTTGATGGTACGGATAGACTCTGGTGAAATACCCATAATCAGACTGACGACCTTGCTGTCTTTTCCCATCTCATTCAGTATGAGGAAAAACAGATTATGCAATGTCAGGTGTTTATATTCCTTTTCTATCGCTTCATACTCCTTGATATGCAGTGCCTTGTAATACTCTACAAAACAATGGAAATCGTCTTTGCTCCATGAGACCGTGGGTTTGTTATCAAGAATGAAATCATAGAGTATTTTTCCCCGATTCAACACCGGAGAGGCATTCTCGACAATATCCGAAATATTATTCCTCAGCACCTCTTTCTGCCTTTCGGCATTCATACAAGACGCCTCCAGTTCCTCATTTCTCCGGACCAAGTCATCTATTTGCCGGTTCTTCTCTGCCACCAGTTTATCCACATTCTCACCCGAAGACTGCAGTTGTTGAATCTGAACCGTATAGTCAGCTATCATCGACTGGTATTTGCTGATGTCATGCTCAGCCAACTGGCATTGGTCGTTGAGTTGCTTGATTTCGTTACTATATTGACCGATGAGCATTTGGTGCTTGGCCATCAACAACTTTGAACGATATCTTCGATACCTTACATATCCCACCAAGAGGAGTACGGCAAGAAGGAGGACGAGCGTCGCGATCATCCACCTCATCAGTTTGCTTTCATAAAGGTGGGCGAGCGATTCCTCATCATATTTTTGCTGTAAATCCTGTATTGTCCGGTCTTTCAGGGTGGATGTCATGCTGTCCTTGATGGCATAGATACGATTCATACGCTCACAGGCATCCTCCAGGTTGTTTTTGTGGTCCAAGTCGTATTGAAGCATGTTGAACATGATGACATCTTTCTGCCCGCCATCATCCAAAAGAGAGGCTTTCTGCCAAAGACGATATGCTTTCTCCTTGTTGCCCTCCTTCACATAAACATCCGCAAGGTTCACCAATGTCTTTGCCACTTCCTGATGCTCCAAAGACTCCTCATAGTATTTCTTTGCCCTCGACAAGTCGCCATTCTTGAAATACATCAATCCGATGCTGTTCAGGAAATGAGGAATATCCTGTGTATCGATATCATCAAGCCTTGGAATCAGTTTTTTAGCATAATACGACAGGCTGTCGGTCATCTCAAGGTTTTGGAAGGCGTTGCTGAGATTGAAATAGGAGTAGGCTATCCATTTCTTGTTTCCGGCGTGCTGTGCGCAGTCAAGTGCTTTTCGTGCATAGTTCAACTGGAGGTTGTAGTTGCCACTCTGGTTGTTGATTTTGGCCATCGACTCGGCAATTCTATACTGCAATCCCAGGTCATTGGTTTGGCCTGCAATATCCTCCGCCTTTTTATAGAATTGTATGGCCTGTGGGGCCTCGTTTCTCTCATGAAGACATGAAGCCTTGAAATAATAGGCCTCCGCAAGTTTTTCCAAGTCATTGCTGTTCTCAAAATAGGAGATGGCCATGTCGACAACTGAATCGGGGGGCAGCGTGTTGTTTGTCAGTAAACTGGTCTGCACCAAGAGCAATCCGTAATGGGCCTTGTCTTTCTCATTCTTAAACTGTGGGCTTATCATCATCAGTCTATGGTATGCCGAATCGTATTTTTCAGCGATAACGAGGGAGTCGACCTCATCCAGTTTTCTGGATTCAGGGGCGGTGCCACATCCCAAGAAGAAAAGTGTGATTACAAAAAGGAAAGTCAATCTCATCTCCACGTATTGTTCTTCATTAAGTATTTGCAAAGATAGTGCAAGGTGAGAGAAAAGCAAAGCAAAACACGAAGTTTTTGCTTTCTTTTCCGAACCGCCGCCTATCTTTAGCCGTTTTCCCACCTTTCCACCGTTACATTTTTTGTCAAATCCACTGACGAATTTAAAGTATATTGCTGAATATCAATAATTTATCCATAAAACAAAGTGTAACGCTCCATTGTAACATATTGTCTTATTACCATTGCATAGTAAACGGAAATGTCTATATTTGCAAACATAAACGATCACTGTATCAATCAAAGAGAAGAGAGACTATGATAAAAAGAGGAAAAAGGATATGCAACACCCTCAAGGAGGTGCGCTTGCAGGTAGCAAAGGCCAACGGCATTGAATATGCACCGACGGAGTGCCACCATAAGGGTGACTGCGCCGGCACCTGTCCGAAATGTGAGGCTGAGGTGCGCTGGCTCGAACAACAACTGCGGCTGCGCCGACAACTGGGCAAGGCCGTGGCCGTGGTGGGTGTGAGCATGGGACTGGCTGCCCTAACGGCATGTAACAGTAAGACACCCCCCACAGAATCTAGTCGCGACACCGTGTCAATAGAAAGCCAAACTGCCGGTTTCGTAGACAAGATTCCCGACACACTATCTGTGGGAAACCGAATTGCTGAGCCCAATGGGACAGATCAGAACGAAGAACGAAGCACCCCTTCGGCTGTGAGCCAAGCCGTAGAACCTGTATATATAGATGACGTCACCGGTGAAGTCTTGCCAAGCCCTTCTTTCCCCGGAGGTCAAAGTGCTCTCATCAATTTTGTGAATGAGAACACAAAATATCCTGAGCAAGCAAGGAAAGACAGCATTGAAGGACGAGTGGTGGTAAGTTTCACTGTCGAGACCGACGGCAGCATCAGCAATCCGAAAATTGAACGGAGCATCCATCCACTTCTAGATGCTGAAGCGCTACGTGTGGTAAGACTTATGCCAAAATGGGAGCCAGGGGCTCAAAGCCGATACAACCTTCCCATCTACTTCAAACTGAATTAATATCCCTTTTGAGAGAACACATTTGAGTTTCATCGTAGATAAAAAAATAATGCCAAATAAATACAACTATGAGACAGACCATCGTGTTTATGATTTTCCTCCTCATGCCATTGACCATTCAGGCTCAAGAGGAACGTGAGATTATTCCAGTAGATTGGAAAGAAGTGAAGAAAGTGGCAGAGCAAGACCCTCAGCGGATAAAGGATCTTGTGACGAGATTGTCGGCAAACCAAATCGACACCACCATGACTTGGCAAGAGCGCATCTTGGCATTCTATGGACAATCATACCTCGAGTCGAATGACGATACGGGAGAGGGTGTGATGGATTTGGACAAGCTGATGAACGAGAAGAAATACGAAGAGTGCCTTTCTGCCGCCAAGAAGGTGCTCAATAAGAACCCCCTAAGTTTGAAAGCACTTCGTCATGCGGCCTTCTCAATAGGTTATATGGTGAAAGACTCAACCCATCATTATGATGTGACCATCAGAGAAGGACAAGTCTTTTACAACCGCATGAACAGGATTTTCAATACGATAGCCACTACAGGAGATGGGTCGAAAGAACATCCTTTTTATGTGACGTCGGTTTCCGACGAATATATGTTCATGCGATACTATCTGGACCTATGGGAAATATCCAAGCAATACGCGACAGAAAGTTGCGACATCATCGAATTGAAAGAGACAAGCAAATACTACTCCCAGAAACTGATTTACTTTGAAATCACCCGTGTGATGGAGCGGTGGAAGAGTATGTTTGAATAGTCTGTGATTGTTAACTGCGGTAATGTCTGAACTCCTAAAACTCCTGAACTTCTGAAACTTGCGAAAGCTTAAGAAGAGTAGGTATGCACGCTGGTTCCCTGAGCGCTCGGCAGATAATTGATGCCCCACCAACACATCTGGAGCAAGACGAAGGCAACGAGGAGCATCCATAGTGCCATCCTGCCATGATGTGAGGGGATGCGGCGGTAATGAACGTAGACGAGGTAGGCAAACCAAGTGATGGCCGCCCACGTCTCCTTCGGGTCCCACGACCAGTAGTGTCCCCAGGCCTCCTTGGCCCAGAGGGCCCCGAAGAGCATACCGATGGTCATGAAGGCCAAGCCTACGTTGACGAGGTCGTCGCAGATGCCGAACTCCTCATTCGATGGTTGTTGCTTCTTGAAAAACAGCAGGTAGAGCGCCATGACGGCAGAGGCACCAAGCAGCGCATAGGCAAACATATAGACGATGACATGGGGCGCGAACCACGGACTCTGCAGGGCCGGCATCAACGTCTTGGAATGAATCTCGGGCTTGAGCAGGTTGACGCAGATGAAGACGAGCGCCAGAATGGTGGAGAACGTGAGAATCCACTTGTATTTCCACCGGCCATAGACGAGCAGTCCGGAGAGTGGCAGGAAAAAAGAATACCATAGGCGCGTCTCGCCCATGGTGCGCAGAGGCGGCCGTTCAAGAGCAATCCAGAAGAGGACGATGAAAGCGAAGAACACCGTCAGTCCGGCCATGGTAACGGCCACGGCCTGCTTACGCCTGTCTCTCCAAGCGAACCAGGCACCAACCATCCACAGTAGCACCGCCACGATAGAGAAATAGGGGAAATGTGTCCAGGTCATACGCTCTTCCTCCTCACTCCAAAAAGAAACATACTGATTGCCCCGGCTATCATCATCCAGATGCCAGTATAGACAAACGGCAGCCACGGGTCGCTCACCAGTTCGAGGATGCTCATGTTGCTCTTGGCGCCCATCTGCGTGTCGTAGCCATACTGGTAGATTTTCCATCCGTCGATGCTCACGGGCTGATTGACGTCGACCGTGGCAGAGATATTCTTTCCCGACTTGGTGAGAATCTGGATGTCGCTGGCAAACCGCTTGGGCGTGCGCTGCACCATCATCATGGAGTCGGCAGAGCGTTGGGGCTCCATCTCAGCAGGATATTCCTCAAGGATGAACTTCTTCAGCTGGATGGCGATGGGTAGTTCCTGCACCTCTCCCCTGTCGTTGATGGCCCGCCACTCGGGCTCGCCCACCACAGTAATCATCTTCAGCCGCTGCATGTCGGCATTGCCCAACGTGGCCGTGACGAGGGCGATGAGAAGTCCGCAGTGGTTAAGGAAGAAAGGCACGTCGCGTCGCCACACCCATTTCCTTTTCCCCCTCAGCAGTCGAGACAGGCGGTTGAGGACAACCAAGGCGAGAATCAGTGCCATATAGGTGTAGATGAGCACGAAGGGCCAGAACGAGAGCATATCGTTGAACCAAGTGCCATTCACTTGCTGCCGGGTAAGTCCCATGACGACGGTGAGCGCCACGACATAGACCAAGGTAGGCACGGCGGCATGGTAGGAAGCGAGGAAGCGGCAGAAATAGGATTTCGGCTGCAAGAAGAACAACAGGGCAGCAAGAAGGAGGAGCCCCACCAGCACGATGAGGTTGGCAGGCCATGAGAAGGCATCCCACACCACCTGTCCGACTGTCAGCTCCAGCATCAGTCCGGCACAGATGAGTCCGCCCCCAATCATGAATCCCTCTTGCATTCTCCAGGGTTTATTCCACATGATGAACTAAGGGTTTAGGCTTTTTTTCTTTTTTCTACCTTAAATAACTCCCAATCGGCGCTTTTATTATTTGAAGAGCACTTGTATCCAAAGAAAAAGGGCCAGCCTTCCGACCAGCCCTCTTTTCTGTAAGCCTGTTCAGATTTCGATGAGCTTTCCATTTTTCTTGGCATCGTCGATCCATTTGGGGACGACGGTGTCGAGGAAGCGCTTTTTCTTCTCCTTCAGTTTCGGCATGTCAAGACCAATGTAGGCCTGGGCCTTTTCCTTGGTCGAGATGTCGGGCATAGGCACATCGCCGATAAAGCCATGCTTGGCCAACACTTTTGCAATCATCAAGCGGGCCTCCTGAGCCTGCACCAGTCCGTCGCTGAACAGCCGCTGCACCTCCTGTGGGGCATGGAACGAAGCGCCATGCGAGGCAAAGGCATAGTCCCAGCGCCACTGGCTGGAGCGGATAAGCTGGAGGATGGGTTTCATCTCGGCCTCAGTAGCCCCTTTCTCCCAGGCAAACTTCGCCTCGATGTGGGCGGCGGCCAACTGTTTCTCAAGTTTGGTGCGGCTCTCGCGCGTCATGCGCTGACGGTCGTAGACATTCTTCTTCAGCACCTCGGCATCCTGACGGTGACAGGTCTGGCAGGTGCGGTCGATATTGGCCAAAGGCGAGGTGATGCGGTGGTCGGAGAACTTCACGCCACCCTCGCTCTTGTAGGGCATGTGGCAGTCGGCGCACGACACGCCACGCTGGCCATGGATACCCTGGAGCGCCATCTCGTAGCCAGGATGCTGAGCCTTGAGGATGGGGGTCTTGGAGAGCGGGTGGATATAGTCGTAGAAGCCTATGGAGTCGTAATACTCCTCTGCGGCCTCACACGTCATGCCCTTATCCTGCGGGAACATCAGGTAGTTGGCCTTCCCGGGATTGTTGGGGTCGTCTTTCTTGATGAAATAGTACTCGGTGTGGCATTGTGCGCAGACCAGCGAGCGCATCTCCTGATGACTGGCTTTCCTCACGTCTTTGCCGACCCGTGCCCATGCCTCGTAGAGGGCAGGACGGGCAGGACGCAAATCCATGGTGCGCGCATCGTGACAGTCGGAGCATCCCACGGTGTTCACGACCTCGTTTCCAAGGTTGCTCCATTTCCCGGCATAATAGTTGGTAGGGTCGAAGACCGATTTCGAGTTGCTGAGCTCGCGCATCATGCGGGGCACGTCGGGTCCCTTGCAGGTCCAGCAAGTGGCGGGCTGCATATCCTCATCACCATCGATGCCGGGATTGCCCGTGCGGAGAATCTTGCGCAGGTCTTCCAGGCAATGCTTGTGACCACGCGGGGTGTTGTAATGGCGTGAGAAA
>Ga0256407_10011066_pt1 | contig 12558 bp, 7 predicted proteins | sample RumenRJG_04DNA_FD_193489 | JGI IMG/M metagenome (GOLD analysis project Ga0256407, IMG submission 193489) | Bovine rumen microbial communities from Lethbridge, Alberta, Canada - RJG_04 | ecosystem: Host-associated > Mammals > Digestive system > Stomach > Rumen | place: Canada: Alberta | collected... | reverse complement strand
TTCTTTCTTTTCTTCTTTTTTCTCTTCTTTTTTCTCTTCTTTCTTCTCTTCTTTCTTCTCTTCCTTCTTATCATCTTTTTTATCTTTTTTATCCTTTTTCTCATCACCTTCTTTTTTTTCTTCTTCTTTCTTTTCTTCACCTTCTTTTTTTTCTTCTCCTTCTTCCCCTTCTTCACCTTCTTTTTTTTCTTCTTCAACTACTTCACCAGGAACAATAATTTCAGGATGTAATGCTTTAGCTTCTTCAATAATTTTATTTCTCTCATCATCAATTTCTTGATTTGCTTTTATAATTGCTTCTCTTTCTTCTTTATATTTTAATACTGTATTATATCTTATGTTAATATCATCATATCTTATTTTTATTATTAATAAAATATAATCTATTAATTGAAAAAGAGAAAATGAATATGTTTTAATTTCATCTTTTTTTTGTAAAAATGGTTCTAAATTATCTTTTATTCTATTTAATTTAAATATTCCTCTACATTCTTCTGGTTTTGGTCCTAATGGTTCGTATGATGTTATATATGGGAAGATTTCGTTCCATCTTTTTTTTCCTTTTTTCCATTCAAGTTTATTTGTTTCGTCCTCATTTATTGTTAATGGGTCTATATGACAGAAATATAATATACTCTGGAATACTTTTTCATATTCTACAAATTCAAATTCTTGGAATGTTAATAATATATCTTTCATTTCATTTTCAAATATTAATGATGATAAATAACGACTACGTGCTATTTCACCATAATGGTTTTTTAGTTCTTCATCTTCTCCTACGTTTTTGGATTTAAATTCTTCACTATTATAGTAATCTGTTATGTATTTTTGAATGAAATTTTCATAATTTTCATCTGTGAATTTTTCATCTTCTTTTAATTTTGTTTCATTATCATCAAATTTAATTCTTATGTCTCTATCTTTTTCTAATAATTTCTTTTCTAAATTTTCTATTGAACTTCTTATTGTTCCTCCAATTTTTTTTATAAATTCAATTTCTTTATCAGTAAAAACTCTATCTTGTCCTAATGTATCTAAACATAATATTAATTTTTTTTCTTCCTTTGTAAAATCAGTTAATTGAACTGGTTCTTCAGTCCATTCAGTTAACATAGCTTCTAATTCTTCTAAATTATTAATACCATCTAAAATATTCTTATCACCTTCTTTTTTTTCTTCTTTTTTTTCTTCTTTCTTTTCTTCTTTCTTTTCTTCTTTTTTCTCTTCTTTTTTCTCTTCTTTCTTTTCTTCTTTTTTCTCTTCCTTCTTCTCTTCTTTTTTCTCTTCTTTTTTCTCTTCTTTCTTTTCACCTCCTTCTTCTTCACCACCTTCACCTTGAGTTTCTTTAATATCTTCAATCTTAGCTTTAATTTCTTCTTGTTGATCAAACCATTCTCTATATCTTTCATCTTGTTGTCCTTTATTTTCATTATATTCTTTCAAACATTGTATAGCACTTAAAAGTGAATTATAAGACATAGAAGTCTCATAAGTAATATCCAAAGTATAATAACATCCTAATCTTGGTTCTCTAAAAAATTTCATTTTAGGTTCAACAACAACATCCTCAACTAAAAGAGTTTTAATTTCTCTTTCATTACTTTCATCCTCATGTTTAACTTCTTCAGGTTTCTTCTCAGTATTAGCATTATCAGGATTAGGATTATTTTCCTGAGGTGGATTTTCTTCATTAGTTTGTGGAGGTTGTTCACCTTGTGGAGGTGGATTAGCATTACTACTACTTTGCATATTAAGTAAATCATAAGTAATACCTTGATTAGGTTCAATACATTTCCCATGAAGGAAATCATGATCATTACTCCAAGCAATATATCTAATAACTTGTGTTAATGGTTGGAAAATATGTCCATTTTCATCATCATCTTCTGTTACTTCTTTCCTTTTAGGATCATATAATGCAATATAAACTCCAGTTGCATTTGTTAATGTTTTTAATTCTTCACAAATATGATTGAAACCTAACCAGAAATCTGGACAAGTTTGAATTTCTTTTATTAATGCTTCTTGATGATCTGAATATACTTTTATTTCCTCTTCTTTTAATTGATTTTTTGCTTCTGTTATTCTGTCTCTTTGATGATATTTCATTTTTAATTTTTCTCTCTTTAAAGCATCTTCTTTATATTTACGGAGAAGTTCATTTGATTTTGATTCACGGGTTAACCATTTTGATAAGAAGATTATTGGATTTTGTGGTTTAACACGATATAATTCTGTGAAACCTTTGTTTAATGTTTCACATAATGTTGATTCTTTTAAATATTCTATTTCGGGGATGTAGGAATTTTTTTGATCTATAATCATTTGCTCTTTTAAACGAGAAAGTAAATCTGACATTTTTTTATGGTTTTTATTTATTTTTTTTGAGAAGTGGTTATTATTTTATTAATATTTTTTATTATTGTTTTTTTTATATTTTTTTACTTGTTTTTTTTATAATTTTTTTATATTTTTATTTTTTTTAATTATTAATATAAATGTCATTTAATATGAACGATTGTAAATTATGTGGTAGGAATAATTGTTTGGTAAAGGATTTTAATACAAATTATAGTATTTGTAATGCTTGTGGAGGATCTTCTAAAGAAAATGATTATGAAGAAATAAATGATTTTCAAAAATATTTTTCTCAAAATGATAAAGTAATGGAATTAATAAATATGCAAGAAGAAAATTCAATCCCTCCAAAAACTATTAAACAAAAATCATTAAATACATCAAAAAAAGATTTAAATCCAATAGAAACAAAAATAAATAATAAAATAGAAGAATTTTCCAAAAAAATGAATTTATCCTCATCAATAAAAGAAAAAGTAAGAGTACTAACAAAAAAAGTATTCGATTCAAAAAAAATAAAATTTAAATTATTAGAATGTATAATCGCTTCAGTAATTTTTGTAGTATGTCGTATAGCAGAAGAGCCAAAAACAATGCAAGAAATATCAATTCAATTAGAATTAGATAGAAGAGCAGTAAATAGATGTTTTAATTCAATAAGAGATATAATTGTAGAAAATAAAAATCAAATTCCTCAAACTGTATCTGGTTTAATTAATGCATATTGTGATAAATTAATTGAAAATGATAATGAAAAATTAAAAAAATTATCTAATGAAATTGGAGATAATGTTTGTAAGTATGAATTAATTGCTGGAAGAAATCCTAATACTATTGCAGCTACTTGTATTTTAATTGGTGCTAAATTGTTAAAATTAAATATTGGGAAAAAAATTATTTCTAAAAAAGTTGGTACTACAGAAAATACTATTACTAATGCGTTTGGAGTTCTTAAAGAATATTTTGAATCTATTGTTCCTGTTGAATATAAAAATGATATTCCGTTATTAGAAGAAAATTAAAGTAAATTAATTATATGTATCTATTATAATAAAATGTTCATAATTACTTATTTTATATATTCAAAATTTTTTTTAATTTTTTTTTAATAATGATTTATGTATTTATAGATATAATTATTTAATAATTTATCTAATTAAGATGATAATTACAGATTTAAATGTAATTCATTATTTTTTAAAAATGTTATCTTTTGAGAATGGAATGTTTTATTTCAAATAAAGGAATTTTTTTTTATTTAATATTTAATTCAATTTTAAAGAAATATTCCATCAATTTAAATAATATAAAAAATGAGTTCATTCAATTGCCAATCTTATGAAATAAATAATAATTCATATATAGATGATGATATATTAATATCAAAATTAAATAATGAAATTTGTCAAAAAGAAAGAAATAAAAAAGACTTTTTTTTACTTCAATCAAAATATAGAAATCTTTTAAATGAATTCAAAATATTATCTGATGCAAAACATCAGTTAGATAAGGACTTTAATTTAAAAATAGGATACAATGAACAATTTAATTTAAAAAATGAAAATGAAAAATTATCAAAAGAATTAAAAGAAAAAAAATCAATAAACAATAAATTATATAATGATAATAATAATTTATTTACAGATTTAGAAAGTAAAACAGTAGAAAATAAAAGATTAAAGGAAAAATTATTTAATCAAAGAAATATATTATCAAAATTAAATAATGAAAAAGATAAAATTGATAAACAAATACTAGAATTAAATCAAATAAAACATGAAAATACAACAAATATTGAAAATTTAAATAATAAAATAAACAATTTAACGCAAACTTCAAATAATCAAAATAAATTATTAAATGAAACAAATATTCAAAATGATGAAGTTTTAAATAATTTAAAATTACAACAATATAATAATAATAATTTAAATGAGCAATTAAAAATAAGAGAAGAAACAATAATGAAAGTACAAGAACAATTAGATAATGTTAATGAAAAAATAAATAAAATAAACAATGATTATGATATTTTAAATGCTCAATATAAAAAAAATAGAGCTCGTCATGCGAAAATACATGATAAAATTGATAAAGAAAAAGAACGTCAAATTTTAATAAATCAAAATAATATAAAATTAGAAGGTATTATTAATGATACTGATAATGAAATTGAAAATTTAGAAAAAGAAAATAAATCATATGAAATTGATTTAGAAGAATTAGGAAAATATAATATATTTTTAGGAAAAGAATATGAAGCTTATAAAAAACAAATTTTAATATTAACTGAACAAAATGATAAACTTTCAAAAGAATTAGAAAGAGTTTTGGACAGAGATGAAGAACTATTAATGAATTTAAGAAGAAATGAAAAATTAAAATATGTTGTAGAACAAAACAAGCATTTTCTTAATAATGAACTTACTAATTTAAAAGTCTTATATAATATTGAAAATTTAGAAAATCAGAATAAAGAAATGAATTCTCAAAATAATTTGATAGAAAGTCAGGGATATAATAATAATAATAATAATGATACTTCTTAAAAAAATAGTTTTTTAAATTTTATTTAATATTTTTTTTTAAATATAATTTTACAATACTATTTTATTTATAATATATTTATTATTATTCATCTTAGTATAATTAATAATATATATAATTAACTATTATTATTAGTTACTGCCTTATTAAAGGGAAAAGTATATGATTCTCTATTTGAATTTGATGAAAAATCTTGATAATTATCTTTCATAACAACAAAATCTTGATATTCAACTTGAACATTTTTTGCTAGAACATAATTTAACCAAATACAAATAATACCAGCTATTATAATAGCAAATCCAGGTGATTGTAATTGATTATTTTCTGAAGGAACAATATATAAAAAACCAATTAAAATATAAACCATACCTCTTCCAAAATAATTTGATAAAAATGGAAATATATATAATAAATAATTATGAAGAATATAAGGAGAAAATTCACTTATGAAATTACAAATAATAAATATTATAGAATAAATTTGAGTTATGGTTGAACAATAATTTTTAGAAAAATTATTAATAAATTTCATTAATGAATATCCTAGAAAATAAAAAACAATAATTGTAATAATAATTTTAACTAATTTAATTCTATTCTTTTTAAATATTTCAATTATATCAATCATTTTTTTTAGATAATTTTTTTAATTTTGAAATTAAGCAAAAATAATATAATTACATATATATTTCATAATTAATTAATGTCAAAAAAAAAGACATATGATAATAATAACGATATTATTTATAAAAAGAAACGAATAGTTGCATTTTCTGGAGGAGATATAACATTTAAAGATGTTGAAGGATATAGAAAAGATGTTGTAGATGTTAAAATGGGAAGAGAAGTAGTTTTAGATAGAATGGAAAAAAAAATGAGATTACTTGATATTATAAAACAATATGAACTATTTTTTAATCAAAAATTAAAAATTTATGATAAAAAATATATTGATGAATTAGTAGAATTATTAGATAATAATGATATTGATTATTTAGATAAGAGAATTAAATTAATTGAAACTAAAAAGACTTTTCCTTTATTTAAAACATTAAACGGTTTCCATAAACAAAAACTTTTTAATACTATTGAAAATAATGAGAAAAAATATATGAATAAAACTACTAATGGATTTAATAGAAAAGGAAGAAGATTTGAAAGAAGAATAACAACAAGAACTTTACTTTCACAATTTGATAATTCTAGTCAAAAAAATGGATTAGAAGCTTTCAATAAAGCAATTGAATTTCAAAAAAAACATTATTATTTAAATACTTGTTCAAATTTAGATTCTAAAAGGGAAAAAAAATTATTTTTAAATAAAATAATCAAAAAGAAAAGTGAAACAATAAATATGAAAAAAGATGAGGAAGAATTAATAGATTTTGAAAAAAATGATTTAAAATTAGATTCAAATTCTTTAAGACGTTTATCTTTTTTTTCAAAAATAAATTCTGAACATAAATCTAAAGATAATAATAATAAATTTTGTTCATATTTTGATGAAAGTTTAGGAGAAAATTCATATATTTCTAAAAGAATAAGAAATGAAAAACATATTCCAAAAGGAGAACCAATAAAAACTCTTGATATTATAAAAACAAATCCTATTATTTTTAAAAGACCTTTTTCAATGCTTGGTGATTATTATAAAAGTCATAAATTTATCAAATATTAAAATTATGATTTTATGATAATTTAAAATATAAAATTTGAATTTTTTAATTTTGTATATAAAATATTATTTATCATAGAAATAAATTAAAAATTTTATTTTTTAATAAATTAAATAATGAATTTAAAAAATAAAAGTTAATGGAAAATAAAGAATACCATTCTTTTTCCCATAAAAAATTATATATGAAAGATTTACCAAATGATAAAAAAGCAATAAATCCGAATTTGGCAGATAATTTAAAAGATGATATAATAAGTTATTCATATAAAAATAGTTCTTCTTTAGTTCAAAGTAGTTTAGGTGAATTTAATGAAAATTATTATACAAATTTTATGAATGAATTATTTGGAAATGAAGAACATTTAGCAAAATCATTATGTATTTCTCCTCCTATTAAACCAAGAACAACTAATAAAATAATTTCTGGTAAAAAATATTTAAATAAATGTGAAAAGAAAGATTCAAGAAGAAGTTTTTTTAATTCAAAAATTAGATTCATAAAAAATATTAAATCACCTGATAAATCTAATAAAAGAAGTAGATTTATGAATCATAGTGAAAATAGTTTAAATAAAAATGATATGATAATATTAAGTGATAATGTTTCTAAAATTGAATCTGGAAATAGAAAAATGAAAAATAAAAAAAAATCAAGTAAAGAAGTTAATATATTAAAAGGACTAAATAATATATCAAATAATCAAAATTTAGAAAATGATATTTTTTCTGAAAAAAAAAAGGAAAAATTTATTTTACAAGATGAAAAGAAAAAAAATTTTTTCTGCTGCATTAAATGCTAAAATAAAAATATCTGTAAAAATAAAATTTAATGATTATTTATAAGGATATATATATGATATATATTTAAATGCATTATTTTTATAAATATATATAAATTTAATTGGATTTTTTATAATATTTTAATTTAAATATTAATATTAATTTCCTTAAAAGGTTTATTATATAACTCTTCAATATTTTTATATTTGGAATTTCTTTTCTTATAAAAAATTACATAAGCACTTTTTGAAACAATATTATTATCATTAATTTCAGATACACATGAATCATTAAATTCAAACCATTTATTTTCATAAATATTTTTACAGTAAGCATAATAATGTCCTCCATTTAAATCTCCATCATGATTTGAAACAGCAAATAAATCATAAATATAATCATTATTTTCATTTTCATTTTCTTTATAATGAATATATTTTCCCATATCTAAACCTTCAATTGGAAATTTAACTAAATTTCTTAATTTAGAATTATTTTTAAATCTTTTTAAATGAATTATTAAAATTTCAGGACATGTATAAATTTCAATTTTTTTTTTTGCCAATTGATGTTGTTTACATTTTGGACAATACCATTTATTTTCTTCAGTTAATTGTTCTAACATTCCAAAATTTTCTAATAAATTTGTCAATTGAAAATCTTGTCCATCAAAATCATTAAAATATGATATTTTTTTATTTATTTTTTCAGACAAACAGAGTTGTTGAATTTTATTTATGTAATCTGGATACCATACAATATTAAAATTCAATTGATAATCCTTTATTGTTTTATTATCTTTTAATTCTATTTTTTCTATTTCTTCTTTTATTGTGAATTTTTCTTTTGATAATAAAAGTATTTTCCCTAAATTTAATGTATCATTTGAAATATTATTTTCATTTTCATTTTCATTGAAAATTAAAGATGAATTATCATAAAATAAAAAAAAAGGATATTTTGTTTCTTCATGAATTGAATATGTTAATTTAAAATCTGGATTATTATAATATTTTTCTATAGCCGAAGCATATTCTCCAAAATTTTTTTCCATAAAATCATGATTATTTTCATAAATAATAATATTTAATTTTGCAAAATAATGAAATAATTCTTCATTATTCCATTCTTTATTAAAATAATAAATTTTTGGAGGATTAAAATGATCTTTTGGAATATAATTATTTTTTGTATCATCGTTTAAACATTTAATTTCATATGAATAATTATTAAATATACATCTAATCCATTTTTCTTTATCAAATGTTTCTTCATTTTCTTCTGAATAATTTTCTTTTTTATCAAATTCATTTGCTCTTTCATCAACTAAATTATTATTTCTTATTATTTCATCATAATTTTTTTTTAATTCCTCTGAATTATCTTTTCCAAAGACAATACTTTGAATTTGATAAAGGAAAATATTTTCATTAAATTTAATTAATTCATCCATTGTATTATATTTTGTTTCATCAATTAAAATAGGGATAATTTTATCTTTAATAAAATACATTTGAAATGTATTTACACCACAATGAAGTATATAATTTATTTTTTGCCTAAAATTTTTAATTGTAGAATTTTCTTTTATTTCAAGTTCAAAATTTAATATTTTACAAGGAAAATCAGCATATAAGAAATAAATTTGAATATTTTTCATTTTTTGATTTTCAATATTATTATTTAAAGATAGAGTAATAATACTATAAGGATCAAAAGTATTTGAAATATTATTACAATTTTGATTAGGACAATATAAAATTGATTTATATATTCCATAAAATAAATCAATAATTATTGACTGATTTCTTGCATAAAATATCTTTCTATAATAATTAAATTCATCATTAGGATTTTGAAATATCAAATTATCTTTTTGTGCAATATATGGTTTTTTTAAAACTTTATTTAAATCCTCATGTAAACCATCCAATAAAAAAGATAAAAATTCTTGACTATCTTGTTGTTGAAAATCTTTAAAAATTTTTCTAATATTTCCAATAATTTCTTTAAAATCATTTGGTGAAAAAGAATCAGCTAATCCATACCATAAATGTTTAATTATCTCTGCATATGATTCAACTAATTTTCCTTTACTTCCAATTGGGTTATCTTTATTAATAAATTTTAAATATGTATCATTAAGGAAATAATTTGTTAAAATATTACAATTTGATAAACATTGTAATGCTGTATTCATATAACATGTATTTCCAATATTATTTAAACCAACTAATCCATGTTTATTATTTTCTTTATCTAAAGGTAAATCTTTTAACTGATTTTTTCTCTCCATATAATAATTATTAGAATATGAATTTGTAACTTCATTTTCATTATCATTATTATATGTATAATTTGAATTAAAATTATTATAATTATTTATTTCATCATTTCCTGTTTCTTCATCATCATATATTATATCAGTTTCAATATTATTATCCATAAAATATGCTCCTTCTTCAGAAAATTCTAGAACAAAAGTAGAATTTTTTTCTAATTGATTCATTTGAAATCTATTTGGTAAACATTTAATAAATTCACTTACATTTATTTTTTCATTATTTTTAATTTTATCAATATTATCTACTAAATATTTTTCAAAATTATTGAAATTGTTATATTTAATTAAAGTATATATTTTAATTAAATTATGATTTAAAATAGTTATTCCTAATTCTTTTATTAAATGTTTATTGGATGGACTATTAAATATTTCTATAAAATAATTATTCAATTCATTTTCACAAATTAATTGTGGAATATAAACATTATAAATTTTTAAGTTTGGATTCTCTATAAAACTTTCTTTTCTAGGAATTAAAATAACATTAAATTTTAAAAAAAATGCATCAAAACTTTTAATTTGTAATTTTCTATTTATTCTTTTTATTATTTTTACAATATTTTTACATCCAAATCTATTTTTAAAAATATCAAAACTTTTTTTTAAAAAAATTTTATAATCTTTTTTATTTGATTTTAATTTATCAAGTGGATAACATTCTTCATTTATAAGTGTATTGCTCTTATATTTTATTATTATATCATCATTATCAATTTCACCAGGATTCAATTCTGGTTTTATTTTAAAAGTAATAGGTTTCATTTTAATATAAATTTCTGGAGTTCTACAAGTTTTTTTTACTGTTTTATATTTTACATATTCTTTCCATTTTTTATACCATTTTTGACTAACATAATAAAATTCATATTCATTATATGATATCATTTGCATTTTTTTTCTATATTTAATTTCATTTATAAATATTTCTCTTGCATCATTAAGAATTAAGTTTGCTTCTTCAGAATCACCTATCATTGCTTTTTCTGCCAAATCTTTCTTAATTTTATTCCCTTTTTTATCTACTAATTCATCTTCATTATTGTCTAAATCATCAATGTCCATATTTATATAATTTTTTAAATACTTTTTTTTTGTTATATAGTTAAAATTAATATTATTTTAAAAATTTACTTTTTATTTAAATAAATCTGACAAATAATAATATAAAATAATTTTAAATTAATCATAAATGGACAATTTAACTTTTAGAAGACAATTTAATTTGAATCAAATTCTAAAAATGTTTAATTAATTATTATATAATATAATTTAATTAAAAATTTAAAATTTTTAAACTGATTATTAATTGAAGATATTATTATTGAAATAAATTATATATTATACTTATTTCTACATGTAAAAAGGATATTATTTAATTTTTATTATTAATTTATTCTTTTATTTTTGTGAATTTATATGGATTATTTACATTGAAACTAATTTTAAATTTTCTTTTAAAATCTAAACATCCAAAAGGACTCTTATTAGATAATTCAAATTGATTTTTAAATTCTTCAATATCATCTTGTTCTTTAAATTTACTACTAATCAACCCAGTTAATAATTTTTTTTCTTTTTTTTGAAGTGCATTTGAATTATCTAAAAAAAATTTTAAAGTTCCATTTTTATTTTTTATATATTCTATTTTTGAAATTAATTGATTTGGTGATTTCATAGGACTTTTAATTATTATTTTATTATTTTTTAAATAATGATATTGATTTCTAGAAGTATAATTATTATTTAATTCTTTTAATTCTTGGATTTTTTGTATAATTGTATTATTATTATTAATTTCTTTGTTTGATGATTGAATAATGTTTTTAAAATCAAAAATTGGATTATATATATTTTTTATATTATTATTGATTTTGTTATAGTTAAAATTATTAATTATTGATTTTTTATTTGAAAAATTAATTTCTTCTATTTCTTTTTTAGATAATAAATCAGCATATTTTTTATAACTTTGAATAGATGAATCAGAAAAAGATCTTTCTAAAGTTTTTTTTATAATAAATGATGGAGATTCTTTAATTTTGATTTCATTTTCTTTATCATATTTCTCATTTTCAATTTCAATTGACATTTAATTTATTATAAAACAGTACAATTAAATTAATTTAATATTATATTAATATAAAAAATTAAATAATTAAAGCCATTTTTATATCTTAAGATTTTAAGTATTAATTATAATGTTTAATCCATTTTAATGAATATCAAAAAATCTTTTTTCATTTAATGAAAGCTTTAAAAAATTCCTTTTTTAAATAATAATTCATTAAAATTTATAATTTGATAATTAATTTTTTTATAATTAAATTATTCATTTATAATTTATCAATCTGTATTTTTAAAATTTTTTATTATCTTCTGAATTTTTAATTTTACTATCAATTTTAATTATTAAAAAATTTTTTGAAAATAAGGAACACATATAAAATTAAAAATATATATATTTTTTTTCAAGTTTATTTTTTCAAAAAATTATATCCCAAAAAAATTAGTTAGTTAGTTAAAGTCCGGCAAGCCGGCTCATATTTAATAATTAAATTAAATAAAAAAAAAGAAACCCAAGCTTCATAGTTTATTCATCTTTTTTATTGGTTATCTTTTCCAAATTTGAAGTACATATCTTTTATAAATATTTTAATTAATTTTATTCCTTTGTTATCTTTTTTCTTTTTTACCTTTTTTTCTGAATAATTTTTAGAGTAATAAAAGTATTCTATTTTTTCTAAAGTATTTAATTTCTCAATTTTATTATCTAATTTATTAAGTTCATCCATTAATTTATCTCTTAATTCTTTTAATTCAACACATTCATTAACTACATGTT
>Ga0256407_10011065_pt1 | contig 12558 bp, 1 predicted proteins | sample RumenRJG_04DNA_FD_193489 | JGI IMG/M metagenome (GOLD analysis project Ga0256407, IMG submission 193489) | Bovine rumen microbial communities from Lethbridge, Alberta, Canada - RJG_04 | ecosystem: Host-associated > Mammals > Digestive system > Stomach > Rumen | place: Canada: Alberta | collected... | reverse complement strand
AATCCCCAATCCCCAATCCCCATTATATCTTTAATTAATTTATTATTATTTTATAATATATATTTATTAATAATATAAAATTTTATTTATATTATATTTTTTAAATTTAATAATTTTTTTTAAACAAAAATAATTATTTCCTTTCACATTTGATATATACTAATTTTTAAGCCATACAACGATGATTTCTTACTCTATTAAGAAATTCTCCAATAACTCTGAAAAATGCCGATGATTTTCTTTGCATATATATAATAGCTAAAACTAATTCATAGAAACAATCAAGAATAACAATATCTATTCCTATCGTCATGAAAAATGAATAAATCAAAGCTTTATTTTGAACTTTCCAAACTGCATAAAAAGCAAAACTCATATAAAAAGTAAAAATCCATATTCCATAGCATATTAGTGCTCCAAATACAGTAATTATGGTGTTAGCACATTGCATATCTTCATATTCCTTCATAACTATTAATTGCCCTTCTAATAATACTAACCTCAATAATCGTCTTTTTTGTCTTCCTGAAAATTGGAAAAATATAGTCATAAAATGCATAAAAGCATCGACTATTAAAACAGTGAATATCGAATATTTAAGTAAAATCACTTTATCCGAATCTAAAGCTTTTTCATCATTAGTCAAAAAAACACATAAAATTAAAAGTTCTGATAATATATTTGTTGTGAAAACGATTAATTTTTTCCATCTTGGGCAAAACATGTTAATATTAAAAAATGGATTTATTAATATATTTCTTGATAAAATATTTTTTCCCAGGAATTCAAGAAAAGTTAAACTTAGATTAGCATAAGCGTATAAACTTCTACTATATTCAATATCAGAATCTTCAAAAGCATCGGGTAATCTATTCACATTAACATTTGATGTTTCTTTCTTTCCAACAGTTGAAGTATAAAAATCTTTTGTTTCTAAAGCTAAATTCATATCTGTTTTATTTCCTGTGGTCATTATATTATCTCCAATTTCTTTTCTTCTACTCATAAATTCTTTAGATTTATTGTTCTTATAATTTGATTCTGTTAATCTTTCCCCTGATCCCAATGAATTTTTAATATTAGTAGTGAATATTTCCCTATCTTTTTTCTTTCCAATACTTATTATATCGTCATTTTTTGTTTCATCAGTATTATCATATCTTTTATTTTCCTTAGTTTTATCTCCAAACTTTTTTTCGTCTATTAGATGGGGATCTAAACTTATTGGTATTATTTTTGATGCTTCCGCCTCTCTTTCCTTTTTACTTTTGTAAGGTAAAAATGCTTTTACTATTTCTGTTTTTAATGACTCTAATAATGTTTCTTTCACAAAATAGATATTATCATAACAACCTAAGACTAAACTGAAAGATGCATAAGCAATTATTAATATTAAAAATACTATAAATCCAAAATTACCTTTAAAATTTCCTTTCCAATTTAATAATTCTGTTCTAGGAACATAAAAAAATCTTCCTTTTACTTTAAAGGAAGCATTATTATAAACAAAGAAAGTGCTAAATCTTGAAAGATGTGTTGTATTATATTGAATAAAATTGGTATCACTAGTAAAATTAGTGAAAACAACTCCATTATCAACAAATTCCATATTTTCAATGTCATAATATCTACATGAGAAATTGTATCTTCGATGATAAAGATTAATTCTTTGTTCAACAGTATCATCACTAACATATCCACTTTCATTTATATAAATAGGGTCACTAAAAATTGGATCATCAGGAGCTTTATAATTTCTAGGATCAAACAATAATTTTTGCTCATTAAGTTGATCAATCCATCTATAATTAGTAAAAGGTGTATTTATATTTATTTGATTGGGACCAGTGCAATCAGATAAATCGAAATTTTTTCCAGTAGTAGCATCCAAAAATCTAATTTCTATTAAAGGACTTGTGTTAATATTATATATGCTTTCTTCATATGCATAAGGGAATTTTAGATATTCTATATATATCATAAATGTTTGGAAATATGGATTATTTAATTTTGTGTTTTCTATATAATTTAAACAAGTCATAAATCGTGGATAAGTCTTATAATTATTTTTTCTTTCTTCGAAAAATTCTACCTCATCAAATGTGGGATTTACCGATTTTACTGCTATATAAAAATTGTTTGAGCTATATTCATAATCAATTTGAGTATTAATATGCATATTACATTTATAATGAATTAAACTAATTAATTCATTATGAATATATTCAAAGGCTGTTGAAAATTCTTCTTTATCAGATTGATCTAATGATAAATTTCTCATATTTAATCCAGTGTTGAAAATTTTATCAGCCTTTTTTTTATTTAATCTTTCGAACTCATAAGAAAAATAATAATCTAAAAGATCAATATATTCATATGTATTATTATCCACCGATTTTGGATATACATTCATGGCCATTGTCAAGAATGTTTCCAATTGATTACTAAAAAATGAAGGATCTTCTGAAAAATATTTTGCTCCATTAAATAAATTATGTACTACTTTAAATTCTTCATAAGTAAGATCTGCTTGTAATGTTGATATTAATTTTGAATATAATTCTTTATATAATTCTAATAATTTTCCTCCTCCATTTTTATCAATATGGCAATTGGTTCCTAAATATCCTTCATTACATCTACATACTAAAAATTCATCTACTAAATTATTACATTCACCTCTATTATTACATTCTTTATTAAATGTTACACATTCAGGTTTAGTTTCCACAACTAAAGTTTTATCAACCGAAGGCCTATATATACTTTGATAAAGAGAAGGTCTCAATACTTTGTAAAGATCTTCACCCAAAGACATTAAAAGTTGAGACAAGTGCAATAATTCTGAAGGTTCTAATTGATGCTCAGGAAGATAATATTGTTTTAAATCATCTTCCAAAGAATATAAGCCAGTACTTAAATCAGTAACTACAGTCATTCTTTCTTGAACTTCATATTCAGCCAAATAATTATCTCTTACCTTGCAATAAACAGTCACATTATTATGAGGCAAAGAATCTTTTTCTAAAATAAATTTTGTAGTAATTTCATTATTAGTACTCCAATCTTGTAATAATATTGTTTCATTGGATAAATCTTCTTTAGCATAGAAATAATAAGTTAAATCTGATTCATCTTTAATAGTATCATCAGTCCAATTTTGGCATCTCATTAAAAATGTAGTTGTATTATGTAGGCCTATTGTTGGTATTATTTCTAATCCACCATCTACTGGATGTGAATTCGTTTTTAGAGTGAAATCAAAAGATCTTTTTGATCTTTTTGTAGTATTCAAAATATTATAAGAAATAACATCAATGGTGAAGGTATAATTTCGACCTAATTCAAAAAATGAATGATTCAAAGTAACATTTAGATTTTCTAAATTATCAATATCATTAGGATAAAAAGGAACTTGATCATCATCAAAATTCATAACAATTCCAGGATTTGCACTTCTGGTTTTAACAGGATCAAATCTCCATGTGATATAATAAGGCTTTGTGCTGATTTCTTTCACCTCTGCAACCAAAAAATCAAAAGTATTAATGTCAATGGGATCTCCTCCAACTTCATAATTAACCAACTCAACGACACATTCAAAAGGTACACATAAATTAGGTGTTATTGTGGAAGCAACTAATTGAAAATCATGACAAAACTCAACACATTGATGCTCTTCTTCAACATAATAGTAATTATCAGTACAAGATAGACAAGCATTAAATTCATAACTAGAACAAGTATAACAAGTATGATGGCATGATCTGCATTGATAAATATCATTTCTTGGATAATATCTTGTTCCACAATCATTAACACAATTTCCAGTTGGTGGATATATATAAGGGCTTTCATCAGGACAACTAATACAATTATCACTTATATCTCCAGGATAACGACATTTTGTAACTGAAACTTCTATACACATATCATTTTCAGAGCTATAAACATATCCTTCACTACATGTGACCAAAGCTGAATAATAACCATAATTATTTGGATCCACAATATTATATCCTAAATAATCATTGTCACCGTCAGGCATTCTTCTAGAAATTATATGCGTTTTTTGATATTCGTATCCTATATCATCCTTACCTACTAAATTTACTAATTTATAACGTTGGTATATTAAAGTGTCTTCGTAGTCTTCTTGATTAAAATCACCTTTGATATAAGTAATTAAACCAGGATATAAACCTGAAGATTTTAAAATTTTTGCATCATACAATCCTACGTCATCGATTAAATTTATATATTGAGTATTTATATAATTAAAATTATACTGTTGCCATAATTTAATATCTCTTAGAAATACATATCCAAAAGAACCAGGTTTTCCATTTCTTATACCTAATTTTGTAACTAAAGATGTCCTTGATGGAATATTTCCTGTAATTAATTCTTCTTCTTGATTATTTAAAAAATATTTTTTAGTTTCACTTACTGAATCAGTTCCACACCTTATATATAACCAAGAATATCCACTAATAGATAAACTTAAATATTCTGTAAATTTAGTAGGTTCACTCATATCATAAAAAGCATAACAATATGTATATATTGTATTTTCTCTATTTGTTATTAAAACTCTATTATGTAAATCCCATTCTATTGAAATAGAACTAAATTGAGATGTTTCGGTATTATAAGAATAAATAAAAATCCAGAATTCAATAGTAGATTCATGAGTTTGACTTGTTGGTACTTGTATTTCAATATCTTCTAAAATAGAGAAATCAATTGATGGTAAATATTCACAATATGTTTGTCTAGTAGTTTTATCTCTTCTAAGCCAATATAATCCATTTGTTAAGTCGCAAGTACATTGATTATTACCTGGATTAAAGCATTTTGTCTTGCAATAATCAGGACAAGTAGCACAAGGTTCTTCTCCAGGAATACTTAAATCAAAATATTTATTATTATCAGTTCCACAATTTTTACCCATATAATCAGTATAATCAGCGACACATGTTGGAATAACACCTTGAGAAGATAACATTTCACCATTAATGCAATCACTAGGTGAACTTGATGTTAAAGAATAATACAAAATTAAACCTTCATCTTTTCCTGCTGATTTTGAATGTCCAAAAGAACCTTGAATAAAGGTTCCATATATTCTTAAATCTGCAAATAATGCTATTATATTTCTTCCTATACTTAATTTTTCAATTCTGCCTAATGTATCAGGCAAGGAATAACCATTCACAAATGGAATATCTTCCTTATTTACACTAAAAGTAAACATGTGTGGATATCTTTGAGGAACAGGATTAGATCCTACATATATGGCTATAGTATAAGGAATCCATTGCCCTATAAGGTTATAATAATTATTATATCTGAAAGCAACAGTTGATTCAATATAGAAATCTAAATTAGAAGTTAAAGGTTCATATGCTAAAAATGTATTTCCTTTGAATTCAAGAATATTATAAAGTGATTTCTCTTCAGCTGATCCTTGATAAACTCCTTCAAATTTCATATAGAATGTAATAGTTATTCCATTATGACTTGTAACATGATTTATATTATCTCCTACACTATTAATTATTTGAAATTCTATATTTCTTGACTGGCTAGGTACTTTTAAATAATAGTTGTCTTGGGTATAAACACAAGTCAATCCTTTTAAAACATATCCCGGAGAACATTTATAACAATTTGTAATAGCATTGGTATAACACCTTTCACAATGTTCATTACAAGCTTGTGAAGTAATATATATTCCATCCATTGAAGATATAAATTTTCCTTCATTTATAGCCCCCCAATCGAAATTATCAGCATAATTATAAAAATCCCATTCATCCAAACTTTTGAAATTCTGTGATTCTTCATGTGAGACTTTTATTGCATCTAAATTTTTATCTCCAATAACTTGATTTAAAACATTGTAACCCATTTTTGATATTATCAAAGGATAATATAATTTCAAACTAAGTGGAGTATCTGTATAAATGCCAATATTGAAATCTTGTATTGAATAAATAGAAGAACTAAATAATTCCCAAATTCTTATATTTCTATAATAGGCAGAACCCCATGTAACTTCTGCTGCTCCTGCTGGAGTACAATCACCATTTTCTTCTTTGGAACAAAAACTTATATATTGCAATTGCATTTTTATTGATGAAGGAATATTTGTTATTGTGGCTTTAATATTATCTATATCGAAGTTTATGTAGACATATACATTTTGACCTAAATTTACCCCCAAAGTTGTTTTAATGACTATTTTATTCCATTCATAATTGTTTATTCCATCTAAAGTACTTGAATAAATTGAATCTATGATTTTATAATAATATTTATTCTCCTTTAAATCTAAATATATTGAATGAGGTGTAGAAAACAAGATATATTCTTCATTTGCTGTTGTATCACAATGTTGTAATATTTGAACTCTATCTAATTTAAACCAAAATTCATAAAAATATCCATTAGGTAATTTTTCTTTACTTTCATTACTTATTTCTCCATAAAAATTAGGTTGATTATAACATCTTGAAAAGAAAAATGCTGAATTGATATCAGAGTCCACATTGAAACAATTAAATCCAACTTGATTAAATTTACCATCACATTTTAATACTTTTTGACTATAATTTGATAGCTGAGTATCAGTATTTGGAATATCTTTTATATCTGCACCAGCTTGTATACTGCAAATACCTGCATAATAAGGAGCCCCAGGTACCCTTATATATTTATTAATGCATGTATTCGAACAAGTAGGTCCATTACTACTAATTGATAAATAATTTCTTTCTATACAAACTATTGGAATCTTTTCTTCATTGCAATAATAAAAATAAGTAGTTGGTGCTAGATCAGTTGGATCCTGTTTACATAGATCTCCTTCTAGAGGTTTAACTATTTTAATAAATCCAAAATTTGAGCATAATTCAAAAGTTTTAGAACTAGATATTTTTGAAGATCTATATACTTTAACTACTTTCTTAGTTTTAGTATATGTGGATACATCATTTGAATTTTGTTGATTTATAACATAATATGATAAAGTCATTTTATCTAAGTTAAAATCAGCAAAGTTGCAAACAAATACCATTGATTGCAGCATTTTTGTTTCTTCAATTAAAGATAAATCAATATTTTTAAAAGCTTCAGCATAGGCATCAGGAATAAAATCATTAAATAAAAATAAATCTCTTATATAAATCCTTTTATCATTTGCAAGTCCTTCAATATTCAATTTTGATGTTTTCGAGACTCCATTTTCGACTTCACTCATGAAATAATGATAAGGATAGGCATTTTTAACAGGTTGTCCTTCACTGGTTGTATCGCTATAATATAAATTTTCTGCCTTTAAATCATCTTCAATTTTAGGCCCATTTCCTTTCAAAAAATATTTTTTATGATAGTTTGATACAGAACACAATACCCAAATCCAAACACCACTTTCACTTTGGGTTTCAGTAACTAAGGTATTGGCAATATAATTTGGAATTTGGTTTAATTTTTCTGTGAATTGTGCATTTGATATATCATCAGAATAATATCCTTGAGGTAAACAATAGCCTTGAAGTTGAGTAAGCTTAATAACTGTTATTTGGAGATGTCTTTCCCATTGAAAATGAATACCTGAGCCCATCGTTGAAGAATCTTCAAAAAATATCCAAAAAGCCATTGAATATGTACCACTATAACTATAAGGAATATCTGAAAATGAAAAATCATCTATTAATCCGAGATCTGCAAAAGGCAAGCAATGATCTTCGTTGCTTGAATATACATCATAATATTCACCATCTTCAGAGCATAACTCAATATCCTTTTTTGCAGCTGTTTCTGATATATAATTAAAGCCTAATGTATCTACTTTAGTTACAATAATAGCTTCAGCAGAATTACAGATATCTTTGATAATGAAATTATCTAAAAATTTTCCATCTTTATAACCTCTAAAATGAGTATCCCAACTATGTAATAAATATGGGAATTTAGATGGTGTTAAAATATTAACTCTTGACAAAAACTCAGCATTAAAATAAGCATCTTTCCACAAATGTATTTGTCTGTAAAATAAATATCCCCAATCATCTAAATCACTATCATCTTTTATTTCTAAATATGTCCAATCATTATTTAATATAAATTCCGGAACTTCGGAATTAGAAATTTTTGCACTTGTTAAACGAGGACCATCTAAAATATTTTGGGCAGATAAATCAATATCATTATTTATATTTATATAATATAATCTTTCTTCATAATTCATTGAACATGAAATAAAATTCCATTTGTTATAATTTAATTCATATGCTTCCGTTGGTTGAGTCTTTACTTCTTTATTTTCTATATAATAAATATCACATTGAGCATAATATTTAGTATTATTTTTAAATATTCTAATTTTAGTATGTTGGTCCCAATTAAAGGTTGCTCCTCCAAAGTTATAATTCTTATAATTAATAAAATATATCCAAAATTGAAGAGTAAATTTTTTTGTTTCTTTAGCAGTTCTTACTTTTATTTTTATATCTTTTGCTTTTGAAAAATTGATATAATCAAAAGTTTTGCAATATATACCTTCATTACCTTTTATTAACATTTGTGAATTATAATTTTTACTAAGGCAAGTACAATTATAATCAAAAGGCCCTTTACAAGCATTTAAACAAAAAGCAGTTTCATCATTACTTTTAAATTTACACTCTTTTGGTTGTCCTTGTCCTCTTTCTATTTTAATATAATTATTAAAGCTGGTGGCAAAAGTTTCAAATAATTTATCCTTATCACCTCCGCAACTAAAATCATTTCCGTTATTATCGAGGAAATCATTAGTATCAAAACAGTTAGATGCAGTAGTCCCAGGGACAAAATAAGATTTAGTTGGTTGTGGAATAGAAAAAGGAGATATTAAATTTCCATCATTGGTAGCAAAACCATAAGCTCCAACTAAATATTCATGATAATATCTAACATTAAATAGGAAAGCAAATAAATTTTTTGGTACTTTAAATTGATCAAACTTCATTGATGTCGGATTATTATTTATTATCAAATTTATTCCATTAATTTCGAAGCTTATCATTTGTGGGAAATAATCTTTGGGTTTTGAATAAGACAAAGCAATATAAGTCCATTTTCCAATTTTATCTCTAAAGTCTTTATCATAAGTAATTATCGTATCTCCACTTTTCAAAATAAGTCCAGTAGTTTCATTGTATACTAAATGATCATTTTCACTGTAAGATATAAAAGCATGTGGATTATTAGAATTAAATCCTAATGTTTTCACCCAAAAAGTAACTGTAATTGGCGATGTTTCTGAATTATATACTGTTTGATCAATTTTTAATTTAGCATCATTATCACCTTTATCAGCAGGTGATTTGAAATAGTATGCTTTAACTTGAATACATGCTCTTTCTAATGTTATCATATAACCTTGACTACATTCATAACAATTACTTCCTGAATTCCAACATCTAAGACATCCTGTTGAACAAGCAAATGCTTTCGGAGCTGTAGCTTCTGCTGCTAAATAATATCCCATAGAAGGATATCGGGCTCTTATAAAATCAAATTTCGATGAAAAATTATATTTTCTTAATTTCAATGTAGAAACAATAGATTTTTTATCTCCTAATATTTCGGTTATTTCGTTATTCATTATATACTCATTTGTCAAAGGATAATAAGATATCAAAGATTTAATCCTATTTGCTCCTGACGAATAATAATTATCATATAAAACTGTTAATTCTGGAGTTGCTATACTTCCATCCCAAATTCTTAATCCTCTATAATATCCGGCAGCCCAATTATATTGAACTCCTTCATCTTCTATATTTTTAGCAAATTTGATATATGATAATGAAACAGGACTTGTTAATTTAAATCTAATATAATCATTAACTAAATTATTAATTATAAAATATTTGTATAATTCTCCTCCAACTAATTTTCCATAAAAAACTAATTTATTCCATTCATATGGATGGTAATGCTCAGATGTATAAGTAGAAGCAGCATCTTCTACTTTTAGTTTTTTATTTTCTGAGTGAAGGAAATATGCATGTACAGCATTTGAATAAAATACAAAATTTTTTCTTGTCTCTGGATAATAAAATTTTCCTTGTCTATTACTATCACTTAAAAAAAAATCGGGATAATACCAAATTTCTATAATGAAAGATGATAGAGCAGGAGTTATGGGTATTTCAATATTTTCTGGAGAATAAAAAGAGCTATATTGTAAATAATATTTTGTTTGCTTATCTTCACAAGAATAAAATAAATTATAAATATTTTCCTTTTGAGTTTTACAAAATTTATTAGTATTTTGATAATTATCATCACATTCCATATCACCAGAACAAATCAAATCACAATAGCCACTACTTGTAGGACTTGGATAAGATATATACCTATCAGAATTTATTAGGCAAGTACCTGAAGAAACACATATATTTTGTTTTGTGTTTAAATAATGCTGACAAAATAAAGGTTTATTTGTATCCCAACGTACTAAACCATCACCAGTTAAAGTACTAAATTGCGTTGGATTGCAATCTATATTCTTATAAACCTGATTATGTTTCAGTAATCTCAAAAGTCTAAAATTTTTAGGGGGTGATAAGTCTTTTTCCCTCAAGGAAGAAACAAATATTTCTTTTGTCAATGAAGCAATATCTCTAATTTTATAATTAAAAGAATATCCACTTGAACTTTCTGATAGTTCATCAAATTTGCTTTGCACTAAAATAAATTTATATATATCACTGGCATCATAATAGTCATAATACATGAATTTATATGAAGGAGGAATATATTCTTGAAATAATAAAAAATATTTTAAATATACTTTACTACCCGCCTTCCCAAAGTTTTTAAATTCAACATATAAATTTTGATCTTTATCATTTATTATATGTCTATTATATATATCATTTTCAACATATTCATTTTTTGAAGAATCATAATATAAATGTTCATGTAATAAAGCTCTTTCTATTGATGCCTCTTCTCCATTAATCATTGTCGTTACATGAAACATTTTATGATCAAAACTTAAACCACAAGAAACATGAAACCATTGACCAGATAAATCTTTTCCATTTATATATTTCAATTGTTCTTGTGTTGGTATCATTCTATATAAAACATATGAGCTTTCTCTATCTGTATAATGGCTTTCATATATAGTATCACTTGTAATTGTCCTATATAAATCTTCATACGCATGACAATAAACTCCTGTAGAAATTTCATTAGGAATAATAGATATAACATATCTATCTTTAAGAACGACATGATAAATGTTGCTATTTCCATTTCTTGCTTTTGACATATCAGAAATAAATATCCAAAATCCCATTGTAGTTCTTTCATGAAATTCATTTTTTTCTAAAGGAACATCAATTTTAAAATCATCAAAATTAGAAAAATCTATATAATTTTTTTTACAAGAACTTCCACTTCCATCCCCCAATGCATTTACATCAGTTAAAACATTACAATAACTACATTGTCCTTCAATATCACATTCAAAACAACTTGAATCACAAGTTTTACATGCTTTTGCAGAACAAGCATATCCAATCAAACATTTTTTTTCTTCATAACTGTTGTCACATGTTTCCATACCATTAAATGTTCTTACAATTTTATTATCATTATAACTAGAAACATAAGAAGAAGATGAATCTTCTAATAATACTTGATAAAATGAAATATATACATTAAAATTATTGGCATCATCACCCAAGATAAATTTGAAAGTATCATCGGTGTTGACATCGAAATCTTGAGAATTATTTTCTCCTTCACATTGAAACATCATTGTGATTTTATTAGTTGTTGATAATTTTGATTTAATCGTCATTTTAAACCAATCTGCAACTCCTCCTTGCATTTTAAATACACAAATAGGTTTAGTTTCTGTTGTTGAATCTGAATGTTCTATTAGAAGATTAATATTTATATCTGCATCAGCTGAATTATCATTTGTTATTGATAATTTGTATTTTAAGATATATCCTGTATTATGCAATGTAGGAAATGGAGTTTTTATTGTCAATTTCTTGCCAGAACAAAAATTCCTCAATAATTCCAATTCCTCTGAAAAATTTTTTTCCCTTGTACTAGTTTTACTTGTTATAGAACCAAAAAATTTTGATTGTGCTTCACTCTTTTTAATTCCATCTCCACCTGATTCATCTTTGCAATAATTATCAGGACTATATATAATACCAAATTTATAACTTTTGATTTTTGAATTACTATTAGTAAAATATCCTAGTTTATAAATTTGTCTTTCTTTGATATCAGAAGTTAAATAAAGAGTTGATGATGAATAGGGAGAATCCGTTTCAATATAATGATCTGGATAGACAGTTAATTGGCTGATGGTATTTGAGATTAATAAAGAAATTAATAATAATTTTGAAAATGTGTTTAGTTTGAGCTTCATTTTTTGTTTATTAAATAAATTTTTATCAAATTGTAATAAATATATCAATTAATTAATTTTTAACATTAATAAAATCAAAGAAAGATATGGGGATTGGGGATTGG
>Ga0256407_10011064_pt1 | contig 12559 bp, 5 predicted proteins | sample RumenRJG_04DNA_FD_193489 | JGI IMG/M metagenome (GOLD analysis project Ga0256407, IMG submission 193489) | Bovine rumen microbial communities from Lethbridge, Alberta, Canada - RJG_04 | ecosystem: Host-associated > Mammals > Digestive system > Stomach > Rumen | place: Canada: Alberta | collected... | reverse complement strand
AAGTTTTTACACGCTACGATAAGCTCGATTCAATTTTTCTTTCTGTTATCATGTTGGCTATGATTTTTGATGCTCTTTTTATGTGAACACGCTCTAAATGATTATGCCGATAAGAAAATACAGGTTCTTTGTGCCTGCGATTTGCTTAATGAGGGTTGGGACAGCCCTATTACAGAAGTTTTGTTTATGGCAAGACCTACAATGTCGAAAACAATCTATATGCAGCAGTTGGGCAGAGGCATGAGAACACATCAGGGAAAAGATTTTTTGATGGTATTTGACTTTGTGGACAATGCGAATATGTTTAACTGCCCTTATTCTATACACAGACTGCTGAATATAGGTCAATATGTACCCGGAGGACTTGTTCTCGGCAAAAAACACGATATAGAATGGGATAATGATATGTTCCGTAAAGGCGACAAACCAACTGTATTGATAGACTATCCCATTCATGTCATGGATTATGAAGTGATAGATATATTTAATTGGCAGGATAAGGCTCAGCAGATGTATTCTCAAATGGAACTTACCCGCCGTGTGTCCGCACAGGAGGAAACCATCAGCCGTTATATCAAAGAGAATAAAATAGTCCCTGATATGAATGTCCCCATCAGCGAACACAAAATTTTACATTATTTCCACAAGAAACGTGTAAAAGAATACTGTCAGAAATTCGGCTGGACAGAGATAACGTCAGCCAACAGGAAACAGCTTTTTCTTGATTTCTGTAAAGAAATGCAGATGTCATATTCATACAAACCGGTATTTATCATGTCTTTTCTGTCATGTATGAATGAACGGGGTGAAGCAGTGCTTTCAGAGGTTGCAGAAGCATTTGCATGGTATTATGAGGACAGGATAAAACAGGGACTTCCTGCCGAAAAAAGAAATTGTATTTTCACAAAAGGCGGTTATACAGCCAAAGATGTAGAACGGCTGATACTTTCTATGCCGTTTAAACGCTTTGAGGGTATGGGATATATGCGTCATTCAAAATATCTTGGAATCCTTCAGATAGATAAAAGTATTATGAAAACTTTGGACGATAACGATATATCTGATATTTTGACATACTGTATGAATGCTTTGGATAGGTATTGGAAATGATTCAGATAGACAATTGGATTATTAAAACTATGTAAAAAGTAAAAGGAAGTAAGGCTATGCCATCATTAAATCATGTATATATGTGGGTTGAGAATCAATGGAAACCAGTAAAAGCACATGAAATTATATCGTTTCATCAAATAGGTGGTGTATCCGGCTACAGTGGCCTGTTTATGTGTTCATTATGTGGTCAATATGTTACATTTGCAAACGGTGATGTCTACACTCCATATTTCAAACATCGTAAAGAAGAATTAAGTAAGAACTGCCCGGAACGAACCTTTGGTCCCGGATATACAATTCAATATAACACAAAAAAACACGATTTACCATTAAAAATACATATCAATAAAGGCGAATTATCTTTTGAGATCGGATTGATCCAAGTACCTTCGGGGTATTTTAACAAGAATTCATTTATTGATATTCAATCTGATGACAAAACGGAAATATTCAGATATAATAGTGAAAGATTATTTTCAGACGGTGTTACTTATTTGTTTGTGGGCAAGAATCCGTCAAGTAAATATACAATAAAGGTTCATAATGCGTCTAAAAAAATTGAATTATACTGGCCATCAATTGTTGCCGGAGTTGATTTGAAAGGAACCTTGTTTGATGCTGAATCCGGAAAAAAGCTTCCTAATGATGCAGATGTGGTTATAAACAAAACTTATTATTTGCTTACCCACAACAATATTTACCATAGCTTTTCAAATGTGAATATCAGAAAAATATATGATGATTATAAAAATGGTCAGTATATCAGAGTTTATCGTGTAGAGGCAAATGCCTATAGCAAGGAATCGGCCTGTTTCTTTTTGGATTATCATTGCCGTTTAACAGAACATCCTGTAAATATTCAGCCCGTTTGGCCTGTTTATGCTGATAGTCCATATCTTATAAAGCATAACCGCAAAGAAATGTATATACATATTGCAGGTGAAGCAGGGCTTCATTTGTTTCCTACAGCATATTCCCGTGTAATGTCTTGTTCAAACGGAAAGATAGCAGAAATTACAGTAAACAGTAGGCAGCAGTTTATCTCTGTTGGCAGAACTCATGCATTAAAATATAAGTATTTCTGGCAGGAAGCAATACAAAAGCCCTTGTCACAGAAAACTGTAAATGTTGTTGATAAACAAAATGTAGTTGTTGATTCAGGTATGGTTAATCATTTACCTGTAGATCGGATAATACGCTGTACCCTACCTTATGACGGTACAGTCGTGATAAAAGAAAAGGGCGTAACCAAAGAAAAAAGATCAGTCAAAGCAGACGAACAAACTACGATAAACAATATCAACTGGGGAACAAGTGTTACAGTATTCATTGGTCTTGATTGTGTCTGGGAAGCAAGTTTTGAAAAGGCTATTAGCCAAGCACAAGATGAAGAGGAACTGTTGTCTAAACTTCGCACCTGTTCCGGAAATATGGTTGATGTTCCGCATTCTATTGGAAGTCTTGCATATCATTTTAAAAACTATCCGAAGATAAGACAGTGGATATATCAATGTGTTCGACAGGGAAGAATGCCTGAAAAGGCTTTGAAGATGATTAAAAGCTATGTTGTAAATGGGAAGGTGGTTTAATAATGAAAGATTATATATCCAAGCTGAGTGATGAAGAACTGGAAAAATACAGCAGAATTGTATCAGGAAAAATTTTAAAAGATATTTTCATAAGTCACCCAAAAGAGTATCAATCATTATCCTATTGGAAGAGGGCAAAGTCATTAACATACGATGAATGTATCGAATTAGTAGTAAAAAAGAGAAAAAACAATTTTATCAAAGCGATAATGAATAGTAATGCAGAATATATCGTTAATGAAACCTTGAAACATATTGAAGAGAACGCTGAAGCAGAAACTGATACAGATAAAGTTTTGGCTCAAAGTATAATATCTTTCGGTTTTGATGAAGATGTGGAACTATTTTTTAAGTTGACAGAAAGGCCAACTGATGAGGAATACGTAAAAAAAATAACAGTGCTTATTGATGACATACGTCAAGAAACAGAGCAGGAACAACAAGCAGAGCCAGAAGATTCAATGGAAGTACAAACTGTCCCTGATGCTATATCAGAAATGGAAATTCGACTTGCTGAAATGCAGCAAAGAGAGCAGAAAGTACTTGAACAATACGAGGCTGAAAAATCGGTGCGTGAATCTGACGCTGCACGTTATAAAGAAGAATTGGAAACATTAAAGAAGCAATTATCCGTTTCACAGACAAAAATCAGCCAGCTTGAAACGGAAGTGAACCGTCTGATAGTATTTGATGACAGCGAAGTGATTCGGAAAATAAGCCCGGATTATGGGCATACTTCTTTGTGCCAATTGGCAGGATATAATTCTAACAACATTTTGTATGCGAACAGATTGGCAGACATTAATCCAGCAGGGATTATTCACTCTTTTATTCCAGATCCTTTTCAGGAAAAGAAATTCAGTAACAGAGAAAGATTGTATCCTAAGGTTGGACCTACTGTAATTGGTCAATTTGCTATATGGCAGTGGTCATCTGAACCGAATTATAATGATCCATCAAAGGATTTTTTGAAATATAATTACGATCCTGATATTATACCGACAGAGATTATCTTTTTATCAGAGTGTCATACGTTTGATGATGTAATTCAACAACTTAAATCAGGAATAAAGAATATCCCTGTGTCTCAGAAAGCTATTTTTGCGGTTCAATATGATAATGGCATTATTCAGGGCGTATGTTGTACCGAAAGTCAGTGGAAAATCAATGATGGAATGGTAAAACTGAATGAACAGGTGACATCACTTCCTGTTTATCAATTTGAAGAGAAAAGTTGCATTCTGATAGCCAACAAGGTATTCTACAACAACATTAGTCTTGGAAAGCCTGCAAAAGTTGCAAGGATCAAAGACTCATTTGAAATGATTCGTCAGATTGTTTTGGAGTATATAAATTGGACTTCATTCAAACAAAGAGGAATCAATAAGTCTGAGTGGAGAAATTACAGAACATACATAGAGGAACTGCATTCAACTGAAATCATATCAAGAATAAGCAAAGAATGCTTATGTTCAGAGAAAGAAGCCGAAGAATTATTGTGTGAATTTATGGAACGTGCATCAAAGTATATTGTTGGAGATTCTATTGAAGATGAAATTTTGTTGTCTGTTATTTCCACGAATGCCGACTTGATGGAACGCTGCAAAGGCTTGATCATGACTGATTGGCAAGAAGAACACAGACAGCAAATTGAAGAAACAAACGTTGTCATTCAAGATATAACAAGGCAAAAAGAAGCGTTATCTTCGGAAATGACGAGGATAAAAAACAATATTGTGAGCCTAACCAAAACGAAAGAAAGAATAGAACAAGAGATACATGAAAAAGAAAAATTAGCAGTCGATGTGCAGAATAACGTTGAAACTATTATTGCCAATGCACAGAAACACACCGCCGAGTTTATAGCTTCAATGACATTTGTCAATGCTGTTGGCACTACTCCTATAACAGCAAGTAAAGACAATGGTTCTGGTTTTACATCGGGTGTAACAATATTGACAGAGCAAGTGGAAGAATATGAAGAGTGGAAAGACATGATAGATAATCTATCGGACAATCTTGTTGAAGCCGGTGTTTGCAGCCAATATTCAGAATCATTTGCAGTTTTTTTATATTCCTCATATCTGAATCATTTCCCGTTGTTATTGGCAGGTCCTAATGCGTCTGAAATTGTGGATGCGTTTTCTGTGTCATTATTTGGTAAAACAGCCGGCACATTGGAATGCGTTAGAAATTATGATAGATCAATTATTTCAGCAGCGTTGGCAAGTGAAGACGAGATTATTAAAGTAGTAAATCCCTTTGCTTCAGAGTGGATTAGCAGTATTACTCAACTAAGTACATATTCAGGCAAATATTGTATTGCAGTTCATCCTTTTGCAGAGGATATAGCCATTGAACCGAAGGGGATTGCCCATTACTTCTATCCCATGCTGACAGAAATGCTTGTTTCTCATGCTCCGGAGTGTAAGTTTTTATCTGTTTGTTATAGCGAAAATTATCAGGATTATCAGCATATAATTCCCAAAGGAAGGAAAGCGAGCATACTCAAAGATATGCACATGAGTATGATGACTTATAATTGTATTAATGATGTCATATATAATCTTCATAAAATGCTGGATGATAATTCGATTGACTATGATGTATTGTATGCCATTCTGCCGTATGCGTATATGACAATGCAGACGGATAAGCTGTTGGATGCGGTAAATAATAAAAAACTTGCCGTTTCAAAGGATTTATCTGATGAATTGAATCGTTTGTATGGTGATGAATGATGGATAGATACAATGGATTGTTGCGTAAAATATCGGATGAATATGGTATCAAGCAAGGTGAAACTGAAAATGAGTCGATGTGGAAGGCAAGAATTGTTTACACTCTACTTGGACAAATGGGATTGTCATCTCTATATGATGAATATCCCGAAGAAATCGTTTCAATTACGCATTTCAAAAGCCGTATCAAAACTATTTTAAAAACTTATATCGAACTATATCCGAATGATTTGAGTTCTGTATTTATTGCCGACGATAAAGATTTTGCTGATGAAATCTATGAAGTGTATCTGAAAACAGGACACTTTTACCACATAAACTTCAATATTCGCAGTGCGAAGGAAAACAGTGCATCATATCACGGGGTAGAACTGTTGAGGGGTTATTCTCCCGAAATCAAGCACAACGTCAGTGGGTTAGGAAATTATCGAAAAACAAATCATGAAGATGATCCGGCTTCTGTAGTAAGATTGTTTCGGCTTTCAGAGAATGACCTTGCAACAAGTTGGAACATTCTTGTAACAAACACAGCGGAATGGAGAAAAATGCAGCCGGATGCTGATACGGAATATCTCCGGATGGAGCCGCCTTTTACAAGAAGTTACTGGATCAATCGTCCGTACAAGGACAAAGGTGTATCTATCATGCGTTCCGGCATGACAGGCAAACAAATCTATTATCTGTATCGGTATGACGGAAAAGATATTCTTGTTCATCAGCTTGCTGAGTGGCAGACGGCTGATGCAGAATATATCAATTTATCCAACGCCTGCCTGTATGTAAACGGTGTCTTGCCTTCCACAAGATGTCATGATGATGGTGATATCATTCATGTGCGTCTGCATTATCTTTTGCCGCCTGCGGAACTGAATCTAATAAAGCTCTATAGTTGGCCTGATAATTTGGGAAATATTACAAGCCCGTTTAATCGTATCATGAACCGTGATGTTTTCGAGATGATAAAAGATATACTGTCTTTGCAGGGGTATCAATTTGAGAAGGAGTGAGAAAATGTCAAACGGAGCAATTTCTGTACATAAAGCAATCAGAACAGAACTGGAAAACTATATTCAGTCACAGTATTTCGGGAAATCTATGCTGTTGCTGAATGCAGTACAGCCTGAACTGGATAAGGAAGGCTTATTATATAAGCGACCGTATATTGAATCATCACCTGCTTATAAAAGCAGTTCCGATGGTATTGAGAAGTCAGATATTCCGGATTGGATGAAAGGATATTTCAAAGCATTGATCAATGCAGGTATCGGTGTTTACCAAAATCCTTATGTACATCAAGTGGAGGCACTGAAAGCTGCTGTCAAAGGAAAAAATCTGTTTGTATCAACGGGTACAGGTTCCGGTAAAACGGAGTGTTTTATGTGGCCGCTGATGGCAAAATTAGCCGATGAAGCAAGAAACTCACCCGAAACCTGGTGTAACAGAGGTGTCCGAACAATCATCATGTATCCGATGAATGCACTGGTTTCCGACCAGATCAGCCGATTACGAAGATTGATTGGTGATGCTGATAATAAGTTTGTTGGTATTTTCAGAAATATCTGCGGTGAAACTGTCCGCCGACCTCAGTTTGGAATGTACACCGGAAGGACACCATATCCGGGAAAAGAGCCTGAACAATCACAGGACAAAATGCTGGAAAAAACACTGAAACAGTTATCATTTCCAAAGAGTGAACGTCAGAGAGCCTATTACGATCAGCTTCTTTCCGAAGGAAAAATTCCAGCCAAATCCGATATGAGTGCTTTTTTAGAAGGACTGCATAACGGAAGGCATATTCCTGATGATAACGATGCCGAGTTAATCACACGCTTTGAAATGCAGCAATTTTGTCCCGATATTCTCATTACAAACTACTCAATGTTGGAGTATATGCTGCTTCGTCCGATAGAAGCGAAAATATGGAATGATACACGGAAATGGTTGCACGAAAAAGAGGAAAACCACTTGCTGTTTATCATTGATGAAGCACATATGTATCGGGGATCCTCAGGCGGTGAAGTTGCACTTCTTATCAGACGATTGTTCCATAAGCTCGGCATCAGAAGGGACAAGGTGCAATTCATTCTGACAACTGCAAGTATGCCTAACAATAATGACGATGACAGAAACACCGTGATGAAATTCGCTCGTAACCTGACAGCCGATGACGGTCATTCTGAATTTACTTACCTGACAGGCGAACGAGAAACCATAGACGGGTGCGTAAAATTTGATATTCCTTTTGAAAAATTCAGTGTTATCGGGGTAAATAATCTTGAAGAAAATGAAGAAACAAAGTTGTCAGAACTTGCGAAGTTCTGGGATGGAGTTTCCGGTTGGACGAATTCAAAAGATTTGAATGAAATTTGCAGTTGGATGTATGATCATCTGATCGAATACAAGCCCTTTAACACTCTTATCAGACAATGCAGAGGAAACGCTGTTTCATTAGAAGAACTTGCAGAGCAGATTTTCGGGAAAGTTGCCGAGAATACCTTACAGGCAGTCAGTGTATTGTTAGCTGTTGCGGCATTGGCAAAGAATAATAGAGGTGCAGTGTTGTTTCCTGCCAGAATGCATATGCTTTTTAAGGGGTTGTCCGGAGTTTATGCTTGCACCAACCCGAATTGTCCGCACCATCATACATACAAAGGTATTACGATAGGCAAGGTTTTGTTAGATGACGGCCGTTTTACCTGTTCTGACTGTCATAGTATGGTTTATGAGTTATATAACGACAGACGCTGTGGTGCTTTATACTACAAGGGATATATCCAGTGCGATACAAACGGAGTACCAGAGGCTCCAGGCTATCTGTGGCATTATCCCGGACAGATAACAGAGCTGATGAAGGAAATACATTTGTTTATTCCGGAGCCGGACTATAAGCCTGAAAGAGGAAAGCATATCCACCCTTGTTATCTTGACATCACTAATGGATTTATCAATTTTCAGGACGATTCATGGGCAGGACGGGAAGGTGTTGTCAAACTCTATTGGTCAGAATTTACCGCAAAGGGCAGACCGCAGGTGCTGACATTTGAAACCTGTCCTCATTGTCAGCACAAATTTTCATCCGCACAATTGACTTCTTTCAATACAAAGGGCAACCAATCATTTTACAATTTGATCAAATCCCAGTTTATGATGCAGCCGGTTGTTCCGGGAAAAGAAGAACTTCCCAATCAGGGCAAAAAGGTATTGCTTTTTTCTGACAGCAGGCAAAGAGCCGCAAAATTAGCCCGTGATATGTCGGATGCTTCTGATACAACAGCCGTTCGACAGTTGTTTGCATTGGCTATTAACGATATGGAGAAGTCGTCTGGTGAATGTTCAATGGATAAGCTGTATGATTACTTTTGTCTGGAAGTCGTGAAACATCATCTGAGTCTGTTCTATGGTGAAGACAAAGATAAGCTTAATGAAGGCTGCAGCAAAGTCAAGGACAATTATCAACGGTCAGAACGAAGAAAAAGAGAATATGAGCCGAAGTTGACGACCAATCATGCCCCCAAAAAAATGCTGGAATATATCATCAGGATGTTTGCAGGGGGGTATAATACACTGTATGAATCGGCAATTAGCTGGCTCGAACCAACCGAAGATGTGCTTTATGATGTTATGGATTCTTTTGAACAGAATAGTGTGGACATTACTGAAGAAGAATTATTACAGGCTTTTAATGCTTGGATTATCTACATATGCGACCGTCATACAGCTCTCGGACAAACGATTACTGATGATGTTCGTAAAGAAGTCAGGCGTGTCTATGATGGTTACGGTATCAAAAAGAACTGGACATTCCCCGATAAAATACTGACTTCAATGGGCTATGGAAAGGATAACAATGCGATCAATATGTGGACAGATATTTTTAATAAGCATTTTCTTGATTCTAATCAGAATTCGGGAAGACTGTATGTTGATCTGACACGCATCAGACCAAGATTGGATACTTCTCATGTGTGGTACAGGTGTGAAAAGTGCTCTGAGATAACCCCATATCCGTTAAAAGACTTTTGCCCGATGTGTTACAGAAAGACTATCAGACAAATGACGGAACAGGATTATCAATCATTAGCTTTCTGGAGAAATCCGATCAATGATGCTTTAAAGGGAAAGAGAATTACTGTCATTGATACGGAAGAACATACTGCACAGCTTTCGCACATTGACCAGAGAGAAGACGTTTGGAGTAAGACAGAAACCTATGAATTGCGTTTCCGTGATTTGGTGTCTGACAATGAAACACCCATAGACATTCTGAGCAGTACAACGACAATGGAAGTCGGTATTGATATCGGTTCATTGGTTGCTGTCGGTTTACGCAATATTCCGCCTATGAGAGAAAACTATCAGCAGCGTGCAGGCCGAGCAGGACGACGAGGTTCAAGCTTGTCTACAATCGTAACTTTCTGTGAGGACAGTCCTCATGATCTGCTGTACTTTAACGATCCTGTGCCAATGTTCCGTGGAGATCCAAGAAAACCGTGGATAGATGTCAACAGCAAAAAACTTTTATATCGTCACATGAGTATGATTGCTTTTCAAGGCTATCTTTCTTCAAAAGGAAACAGTCTTGACATGATATCGGCTAAAGTGTTTTTGACTGAGAATGCAGATGATTTTACAGAATATATTCGCCTGCTTTGTAACAAAAAAGATAACTCTTGTCTGCCTGAAAATGTTGTCTTTGATTTTGATGAATTCAGAAAAAAGGTTATGGGTGATTTGAAAGCTATTCAGGATAAGTTGGACAGCCATCCCGAACTCTTTGCAACAGACGATGGATTTGGACATCAAAAAGAAAAATCCATGCTGGATACATTGTATGAAGAGGGTATCATCCCGACTTATTCATTCCCAAAGAATGTTGTCAGTACATATATTTCCGACAGTGAAGGAAAAGTAAATTATGAAGTTGATAGAGGAATCGATATTGCTATCGGTGAATATGCTCCCGGACGTTCTATTGTAGTCGATAAAAAGACATTCCAGATTGGCGGGTTCTATCGTCCGGGCAGTGATAAGATCAAAGGATTGACATTCAAGCCTGCAGAACCTTATATCAATGATGCGAATTATATGAAACGTATCGTAAAGTGTTCTTGTGGCTGGTTTGGTTTGGAAGCAGACGGAGATGAAAGCTGTCCATTCTGTCGAAGCAAGTCATTGATTCAAAGCAAGCCCATGCTCAGACCATGGGGATTTGCTCCGAAAGATGCCAAACAAATTCCTGAGGCTCAGCTCAAAGAGCAATATTCGTCTGTTGCTGTTCCTCAGTATTCAACGCTGCCTTCATCTGACGGAATGAAGCCTATCAAAGACTGCCGGAATATTCGTATGGCTTCCCGTGAGAACCAAAGGATTATCATGGTAAACAAAGGTCCGTATGAACAAGGGTTCATGGTATGCAGCGAATGCGGTGCGGCTATGCCCGGAGAAAAGAGTGATGTTTTGAGGGATGTCTTGCGGCCATACCGTTCAAAGTACGTTCAGAATCAGAAATGCAGCCACCGAAATACAATCAATATTGATCTTGGCTTTGATTTTATCACGGATATGTTGGTTCTTGAATTCTATATTGACAGAACTATCATTGAGGCAGATGATCCCCAAAATCAATGGATGAAAAGAGCAGCACTGTCTTTAGCGGAAGCTTTGAGATTGGCTGTCAGTAAGGAATTGGATATAGAATTCAGTGAACTGATTGCAGGCTACAGAATACGTGAAAATGACGAAGGTAAATACATAGACATATTTCTGTATGATGCCCTCTCAAGCGGAGCAGGATATTCTGTAAGTCTTGCAGATAATATTGAAACGCTTCTGCAAAAGACAGAGGTAATATTGGCTTGTGACTGCGAAACAGCCTGTCATAAATGCCTGAAACACTATGGAAATCAGCAGGTTCACGGTATGCTTGACAGAACGGCGGCTATGGAGCTTCTTCAATGGGGCAGGAGTGGTCAGATAACCCATGAACTTTCTTTTGACAAGCAGGCAGAATTGTTTAAACCGTTAGAAAGTATTGTACGGTTTGAATTGAAGCATCGTTCAGAATGTAATAAAGTTGAAATATGTTATAAAGGCGGACATATTTTGCTTGATAAGAATGGAATGACGAAATTTATTACGGTTTATCCGGCTATGAGAATAGAGCCTGTGAATGAGGATACTATTTTCATCAGTGACCAACAGATAAAGTATGCCAAACCGTTTGCTGTCAAAAAGATTGCGGATGCGTTTGGCAGATGATTGGATAAGCTCATGTGAAGTGAATGACGCATAAGTAAAAAAATCAGAATTACATCGGATAATTGCCCAAAATACAGGCAATAAAAGTAATATTTGCTCGTTTTAATAGTTGTGTATTGGAAGCATCATTGCCAGCCTGCATCTTTTATGAAAACCGGGGATATAAAACCGTCAGGCATGTGAAAGAAGACATTGGCGGTGGAAAGTGTATGATCTATGAAATCATGAGGAAAGAAAATGACAAATAAAGAAATATATCAAATTGCATTACAGCAATCAAGCTATGACTGCAACTGTAACGCAAAGGATTTTTTGTCCGATCAGAATATTGTGACGCTTTCAAAAATACATCCGAAGGCACGGAAGTACATTCCTTTGCCGCTTGAATGTGATCTTGTTTCTTATGGGAATAATATCGTTGCACAGGTGAGCGAGAGGACGAAAAGTGTGGTTGAAGAGTACATTAACAGATATGATGTTCACCGTTGTTTTGAAACGCCATATATCAATGTTCTGAATGAATTTTTAACTGCGTTTGACCTGAAGGTCTGCTTTATGGCGGAGTATTTCCTGCCGGATATAACGATTCTGAAAGTTCTTGACTGTGGCTATGAACTGAGGATTTTACAAAAATCAGAACTTGAAGATTTGTATATAGAACAGTGGAGCAACTGTCTTACTTTTCATGACAGGGAACGGGATGTGATGGCTGTCGGTGCATACGACAGTGGCAGACTGATCGGTCTTGCGGGCTGTTCTGCCGATTGTGAATGTATGTATCAGATCGGCGTTGACGTACTGCCTGAATACAGACGAAAAGGAATTGCCTCCTCAGTTACGAGCAGATTGGCTGTTGAA
>Ga0256407_10011063_pt1 | contig 12562 bp, 9 predicted proteins | sample RumenRJG_04DNA_FD_193489 | JGI IMG/M metagenome (GOLD analysis project Ga0256407, IMG submission 193489) | Bovine rumen microbial communities from Lethbridge, Alberta, Canada - RJG_04 | ecosystem: Host-associated > Mammals > Digestive system > Stomach > Rumen | place: Canada: Alberta | collected... | reverse complement strand
AATCCCCAACTTAATAATGAATTTGAAAATAATTTATTTTTTTTTGTTGTTAATATTATATTATATTGATTATAATTTATATATAATTTTATTTTATGAAAAATATTTAAATGCTATTGATATTATTTTTATTATTTGAAAGTTCTTTTAATTTTAATTGTAATCTATTTATCATAATTCTATATTTTGATAATTCTTTTTCTTTTGAAATAACCTGTTCATTTATTTTAACTTTTTCTTTTTCAATTTCTTTAATTTTATCCATTAATTCATTTTTACTTTTAGTTAAACTTTGAATATCATTTTGATAACTTTTATTTTGTTCTCTCAAAAATTGAATTAATTTATTATTTGATAATTCAGAATATTCATTTATTAAATTAACACTTGATGAAAGATTAATATTACCATCTGGGGTAATAGTATCATTACTATTTTTTTCTTTTATTCCATTTAATAAATTTCTTTCATATGGTTTTGTTGTTTTTCTATTTAATTCATTTATACTTTGCATTTTTTTAAATTCTTTTAAATTTAATTTATTTGAAAAAGGAATAATATGCTTTATTTTTTTTAAATTTAATATTTCTTCTTTTAATATTTGATTTTCTTTTTTTAATTTAAAACAAAATGTTTTATTAAATTGTAAATTTAATGATTTAAATTTTTCTAATTCTTTTTCAATTTCATTTTTTTCTTTTATTATTTCATCATAATCTTCATTTGGAGTTACCTTTTCTTTATTATTTAAATTACTAATTTGATTAGTTTCTCCAATTGCAAAATTTAATAAATCAGTTTTTAATTGTTCATTTTTTTCTTCTAAAGACTCAATTTTTGCTTTATATTCAGAAATTGTTTTTTCTTTTTCATCTTTTTTTGAAATTGCTTTATTAAATTCATTTTGAATTAAATTTAAATCATTTTTATATTTATTTAAATCTGCTTTTAATTGAATATTTTCAGTTTTTAATTGATGATTTTTTTCATTTATTTTTTCAATTTCATTTTTTGAAGATAAAGAATCAATAACAAATGTTTTTTTTTGAATTTCTTTTATATCATGATTATATTTATCAATAGTTTCTTTTAAAGTTTTTTCACTTTTTTCATTTAATTCATTATATAAATTATCTTGTAAATAAATTTTATTTTCTAATTTTTTTATTATTATTTGAAATTCTTCATTTTGTTTTTTATAAAATTCTTCCATTTGTTCTTTTTCATTTTTAATTTCAGTCATTTCATTAAAAATTTCTTGAACTTCTCTTTGACATTTTGATCTTAAATTATTTATATCTATTTTTAATTGTTCATTTTCATTTTCTAAATCTTCATAATCTGATCTTAAACTTTCTATTTGATTTTCATAATCATTTTGTTTATTTTCACTTTGAATTAATTCTTCTGTGATAAATTCATTTAATCTTTCTATTTCTTTTTGATATTCAAAATATTTTGTTTTTAAATAATTTATATCATTTAAATCTTCATTATTTGTTTCTTTTTTTTCTTCATCTAATGATTGAATATATTCTTCATAATTATTTATTTTTATTTTATATGATTCAATTTCATCTTTTAAATTTTTATTTTCCATTTCAAGAGTTTGATTTAAACTTTTTAAATTACATATTTCAATATTTAATTTTTGATTTAAATTTTGTACTTTTGAAATTTCATCTGATTCTTCTATTAAATCAAAAGTATCATTAGAATCAATTTGAGTCATTAATTAAAAAAATAAAAAAATAAAAAAAATAATATTTTTAATAAATAATAAATAGAAAATATAATAATATATATATTTATATGAATTTAATATCATTTGTATTTGGCGCTGTAATTGAACCAGAATAATTTAAAGAACGTTTTGGAATACTTTTTTTTTTATTATTTTCTGATAATATTATATTTGATGAATATGAATTGTTATAAGAAGAATGTTTATTTTCTTTTTTTAAATTATTTCTATTTTGTATTCCTTTTGGATTTGATGTTGTTTTTCTTTTATTTTTTGGTATTGTTTCTATTTGTAAATTCTTTTTATTTTGTGAGAAAAATAATTTTGGTAATATTTTTTTTAATATATTTAATGTTTCTGGTTCTTTTATTTTATTTTTATGTTTTATAATAATTTTTGAAAATATTTTTTTTACTTTTTCATTTTTATCATTTAATTCTTGTGAAATTAATTTATGAAAAACATTTATTTCATTACTTTTATCATTTTTAAACATATTTATTTTATTTTGTTTAATTTCATTTTCAATTTGAATATAATTATTTTGATTTTTATTTATTATATTTAAACAATTTACTTTTAGAATTTGTTTATTTAAAATTTTATTTTCTTTAATATAATTTTTAATTTTATTCTGTTCAATTTTATTTTCAATTTCATGTAATTTTAAAGCTTGATGATAAGATAAAATTAAATCAAATATTTTTTCTATACAAAGTTCAATTTCTAAATTTAATAAATCATCATTTATATCATCAATATAATCTTTAGTATAAAATATTTTAAAATCATTTTTTAATCCTAAAAATTCTTCATCAATTGGATTATCATTATATTCAATATCATTTAAATCATTATTTTTACTAAAATTATATATTTCATCTTTTTCATTTTCTTTTTCTTTAATATCGGTGTCATCTAAAACTCTATTTTTATAATTATTAAAAGAAAATTCTTCATTAAATTCAATTGATTCATTTTTAATAAAATTATTATCACTTTTTGACTCTATCATTTGATTATTAAAATTATCATTTTGTATATTTTTATTTTCAGTATTCATATAATTAAAATCAAAATTATTTTCAGTATTAAATTTTGGTATTTTATAATTTTCTTCAATTTTATTATTATTATTATATTCTTCTATTTCTTTATTAATATCACTTTTTAATAAGTTATTACTTATTTTTTTAATTGTTTTTGAACTAGTTTTTTTTGAATGAGTTCTTTTTTTTTTTGCTTTTCCTAAATCTTCATTTTCTTTAATAAAAGAATTGGATGTAAAATTATTTGGTTTATTTAAATTATTTAATTCATTATTACTATTATAAGAAGAATGTTTATAAAAAATATTTTGTTGACTTTTATTTATATTTGATTTTTTTGTAAAAGATATTGATTTTGTATTATTATATTTATTGTCTGATTTACCAAAAGGTGATGATTGAGTATTATAACTTTTTAATAAAATATTACCTTGATAAAATGAAGAAATTTTATTTTTATTTGGAGATTTAGTCTTAATAATTTCTTTATTAATAGGAATTTTATTAAAGTTTTCAATAGGAAAAAAAGTAGTTTTACTTTTAATTATTGTTATTTGTAATTTTATTTTAATAAAATCAAATATATTATTTAATATTTCAGACTTTAAATTATTATTTCCTTTTTTCTTTTTTTCTTTTACTAAATTTAACCATGTAGTAATTGATTTATTTAAATTTAATCTTGATATTTTATTTAACTCAATTTTACCTTCTCCAATTATTTGATTTTGATTTGAAATTGAAATATTTAAATATGAAGAAACACTTATTAATAAATCTTTGTTTATAATATCTTTTAATACATATTCTAATTCATTAAGAGATATTATTATATCACTATCTTTTGATAGTTCATTTAATGATGGGAAAATATCAATAATTTTTAATTTAATTTCCATATTCTAAAATAATTGTTTTTCTAATATTATTTTTATCTAAATCATATATTTAATTTAAAAAATAATTATTTTTAAAAAATGAAAAATGAAATAAAATCATGAAAAAAATAAAAAAAAAAGAAAAAAACTAAATATTTTACAAATAAAATAAAACTCCAAAAATAAAAAAAATAATAAATAAAAATATTAAAACCCAAAATAAAAAATATAAATAACCCAAATCAACCAAAAAAAAAAGCAAAAAAAAAATGGAAAAACAATTAGAATCAGAACTAAATGAATTAATGACAAAAAATCCAAAAAAATTTAATGACTTAATGGAAAAAGCAGCAAATACCTATAAAGCAAAATTTAATAAAGACATATTTTTTCAAACAAAAGAAAATGTTCAAATGTTAGATGGAACTTCCCCATATCATTATTTTAAATCTTTAGATTTGATTGAACAATGGATGCAACAATGCATTGATGAAATTAGAATTTTTATTAAACCAATTTGTTATCCTTTATTTGTTTATTTATATTTAGAATTAATACAAAAAGATAATTGGGATGAAGCTAAAAAATTTTTTAATAATTATAAAGATAAATATCCTTCTTTTAAAAATGAGATTGATTCTTTAGGAACATTAAAACAACCTTTTAATAAAAATTTACCAATTGTATATAATTATTTAAAAAATAAAGTTCATATTTTTATTCCTAGAACAACATTTAATTTTTTTATCCATTTCCTAAATACAAATCGATTAATATTAATTCTTGATATTTTAAATACATATTTCGAACGTTCAAATATATTATCAAAAGTATCTCAAAATAATACAGAAGAAGAAAAAAATAAAATAATAATATTAAATAATGATAGTGAACAAATTGAAACAATAAATTCAAGAACTCCAATTTACTATAATAAAATAAATAAAGATATGGCAGATAATATAAATAAAGGTAAAGGAAGAGGAAAAGGAGAAAAAAGTATATTAAGTAAAATAATAATTCCTTTTCCAGAACAATTAAATGATTTTGTAAATGCAGATGTACCAAATTTAAAATTAAATAAAACTAATCCTCCTACAATTGGTTGTTTTACAGTTTTAAATACAAATAATAAATTAAACTGTGCTGATATGACAAATGATGGTGGTATTATCGCTTGTGGATTTAAAAATGGTGAAATTATGATATGGGTACTTGATAAAAATATAAATATAGAAATAACAAAAAAAAATATAAGAGAATTAGAAGAATATAGAAATATTGATTTTGCTACATTTATAAAAAATCAAAATCAAAAACAAAATAAAAACCAAAATCAAAATAATCAAAATATAAAAAATTCTCAAAATTTAAAAAACGAAGATGAAAATAAAGAAAAACCAAATCCAGAATTTGTATATGAATGTATAACATCACGTCATAGAAAATTTTCTTTATATGGTCACACAGAAAGTATATTTTCAATATCAATATCATCAAATAATGAAAATATAATATCAGGAAGTTATGATACAACAATTCGTTTATGGAATCTTCATACAAAAACATGTATAGCAATATTTAAAGGACATTTTTCACCAATTCTCTCAGTAAAATTTTCTCCTTTATCACATTATTTCGCAAGTGGAGGTTGTGATAAAACAGCAAGATTATGGTCAATTAATTCAAATGGTCCATTAAGAATTTTTATTGGTCATTTAAGTGATGTTGAAATAGTAAAATTTCATCCTAATTCTTTATATTTAATTACTAGTTCAAATGATAAAACTATTAGATTATGGAGTATTAAAAGTGGTGATTGTGTTAGAATTTTTGTTAATTATTCTAAAGTTAATTCTTATGTTGATTGTCTTTGTTTTTCTAGTTCTGGAAAATTACTTTGTGTTGGGGTTTATAAAGGAATTATTATTTATGATTTAGTTAAAATGGGAGATCCTGTTTCTATTGTTAATAATTTAACTGAAAAATCTTTAACTAGTATTAGTTTTGATAATGATGATAATGTTATTGTTTGTACTACTGAAGATTATAAAGTTAATTTTTATGATGTTGATTCAATTTTAAATAGTGAAGATAATTTGGAAATTGATAATGAAAAGGAAAAAAAAGTTGAAATGATTTATTCTTATATGACTAAGAAAACTACTGTTTTGGAAACTAAGTTTACTAATAGTAATATTATGCTTATGCTTGGGAGATTTGATGATAATGATCCTAAGATTTTTACTTAATTTTTTTTTTTTTGGTAGTTTATTTTTAATTTTTTTTTATTTTTTTTAATAATTTTATATATTTTAAAAGAAAGAAATTTTTATTTACTTTTATTTAAAATATGATAAAATTTTATATTTAATGAATGAAGAATTTATTTTTAGAAATTCATATGAAAATTATGAAAAAGGAAATTATGAAAATGCATTAAAACAATTAAATAAATCAAATAATAAAGATTATAATTATTTTCTTTTAAGAAGTAAAATTTATTTTCAAATAAAAGAATATTCAAAATCAATAAAAGACTTAGAATCATGTTTAAATTTTACAAAATTATCTCCAGAACCATATCAACTTTTATCAAAATGTTATTTAAATATGTTTAATTATGAAAAAGCAAAATTAATGATAAATAAAGCAGAAGAATTAGATAAAGGGATAAAAGAAAATATTGAAATAATAAAGGAAATAGAAAATAAAATAAATGAAAATAAAGAAAATGAAAAAAATAATCCTCATTATAAAATTTATCTTGAATATATGAAAAATTTATATGAAAATAATATTTATATAAATAAATTAACAGTATTTTTTCAAAATGAAAATATGAGAAGTATAAAAGCAACAGAAAATATAAAAAAAAACGAAATTTTAATAAAAATACCAAAAAATTTTTTAATAACTTTAGATAAAGCAGAAGAAAAATATAAAGAAATTTTCACACCTGAATTAAAAAATCAATTAAGTTCACCTAATCATTGTATTTTATCTTTTTTTTTATTATCAGAAATGAAAAAAGAAAAAGAAAGCAAATGGTATTTTTATTTTACTTTTTTACCAAAATCATATTTAAATTTCCCAATATTTTACACAAATAAAGAATTAACTTTATTAAAAGGAACTAAATTTTTAAAAAGTTTAATTCAAAAGGAAAAAGAAATAAAAAAAGATTATGAAATTTTATCAGAAAAAATAATTAATTTCTCAAATAAAAATTCATATGAAGAATTCTGTAAAATAAGATGTATTATATCATCAAGAATATTTGGATTAATGATTAATAATAAAAAAAATGATATTATTGCGCCTTTTGCAGATTTATTAAATCATAAAAAAATAAAAGAAACTAAATGGTTTTATTCTGAAAATGAAGAATTTTTTGGTATTATTTCTTTAAAAAATATTAATAAAGATTTTGAAGTTTTTGATTGTTATGGAAGAAAAAATAATTTAAGATATCTTTTAAATTATGGTTTTGTTATTGAAAATAATGACGATGATGATATAGAAATTGAAATTTGTTTAAATAAAAATTTTCCTAATTATGAACAAAAAATTAAAATAATTTCTTTATTTCCTAAAAGAGTTTTTTATTTATCAAAAAATGTTGAAGATATTCAAACTTTTCAATTTTTTTCTTTTGTTAGATTTTTAATTTATGATGGTTGTATTGATAATATAAATTTTAATTTTGCTATTTCTTTAGAAAATGAAATTAAAGTTTTAAAAGAAATTATTAATATATTAAATAAGGAATTATTAAGATATGATAATAGTTTAAATGATGATATATTATATTTAAAAGAAAATAAAAATAAAATGACTTTTAATGAGTATAATTGTTATATAATTAGAATAAGTGAAAAAGATATTTTAAATTATTATATTATAATGTGTGAAAAATGTATTAATTTATTTCAAAAATCAATAAATGAAATTGAAGTTATTTTAAAAAATTTAATTTATGAAAATAATAATAATCTGTTAGAATATGAATTTTATATAAAAGAAGTACTTAGAAGTTGTTTAAAGAAAAAATAAATTTATTTATTTTAAATATTAAAAAGTAATTTAAATTTAATAATCTACTTTTTTTAAATTCTCAATAGATATATTATAAAATATTATGAAATTAAATAAAATACTAACATATGAAAATGTTAATTCTGTCAATGAAAATTTAAATTAATATTATATTTTTGATAATACAAAAAAACACAAAATATAAAAAAACTTATTTTACATCTCTTTTTTTTCTTCTTTCCATTGGTTTAATCATTTTACTTTGAATAGGATATTTTGTTAAGTAAAAATTTTGAATTTTATTAACTTTATTTTTTACAATATCCTCAATGGAAAAAAGATAATTTCTCATTTCAAACCATTTTTTATTTCTAATTACAACTTCATAATTATCAAAATGAGTTTCAAAAATATCCGAAGGATAATTTAAAACTATTGAAATAATTTCATCATATGATAAATTAAGTTTTTTTAATTGTTTTAATTTTAGTATATTATTTACAGTTATAAATCCATTTTGGTTTATATAACTTCTAATAAAAATATCTTTATTTAAATTTGCATATGATAATAAATTTTCTATTAATACAATAACATTTTTTTTTAAATTTTCTTTATAATTTTGTATTGATTCTAAATTATAATTTATTTGAGGATAATAAATTAGTTGATAATACATCAAGTGATATTTTTAAATTAAATTAAAAATTGGACACTTCTTAATATATTATTTTTATAATTATTTTTATTTTTTATTTCTTATAAAGAGATTTTTTAATGACAAATGAATTTATAAATGGAATTATTGAACAAATGTTTAATAAAACAGATTTTAATCAAGATTCTTTAAATGAAATCTTTACAAATAATCAACAATATAATAATGATTTAATTAAATTGTTTTTATTAGCTTTTATTAAAGAATTTAATCCAGATGAAATTAAAATGATACTTCAAAATAAAATTATTAAAAATTCAAAATTAAATTTAGTTTTTAAAGAAAATGTAGAAAAACTACTTTCACAAGTTAATATTGATATTAATTTTCAAAAAATTATTTTACAAATAATTAATTCACAAGATTTAGAATTAATAAAAATTATTTATCCAATAATTAAATTTTGTATTATTAGAAAAAAAGATGTTATTTATGATTTAAAGGATGGAATAAAAAATTTACTCTTTAATTATCAAGATAATTCTTTATTTGAATTATCATTAAACTTAATTCAGAATATTGTTAAAGAAGTAAATTATTTTAAAATAGATGAAATTACAGAATTAATTGAAAATAATAAAAATAATTCAATGCATTTAGTTTCAATTCTTTATTATATTTTTAAAAAATCTTCTTTTCAAAATAATTTAATTTATGAAAATCAAATATTTCAAGAATTATATTATAGTAAATTTAATTTGATTTATTTATATAATGATTTATTTAAAAAACAAAATTTTAAAAATACAGTAATTGAAAATATGTTTGTTTTATTATTTAGTTCTTTAAATCAATTTTTTATAGAATATAATATAGATAATGAAGATTTATATAAAAATCTAATATACTTAAATGAAATAGATAATTTAAATAAATTTTTTACAAATAGTAATTTTACAGTGGAAGAATGGAATAAAATATATTATAATAATCCATATAAAGTAGTAATTTCAACTTTAAAAATATTATCAAAAAACCAGGATGAACAATTTAACTTTTATGAATTTGACAAAATATATTTAAATATTTCTTCAAGTTTAAAAAACAATCAAAACACATATTGTATTTTTATTAAATGTTTAATAACAATTTATATTCTTTTTACAAATGATATAAAAAAATATGGTGAATTAATAGAATCTGATAATAATAAATTAATAAAAAATAAAATTTTATTTTATACAAAATTAGTTATTTTATGTTATAAAATAAAAAAAGAAAATGAGCAAATATATGATCTTTTTAAAAATGATTTACTTCATTTATTAAATGATATATTTAGTTATTATGATATAATATTTCTTTCTTTAATTTGTAATAATCAATTATTTGATGAGGGATTAATTGAATTTATTCTTAATAATATTGAATATGGTCAAGAGAGTAGTAAATATTTTGATAAAATTTTCAATGAATTTATAAAAGATAATACTAAATTATTAAATGGTTTTATTTTATTTGGTCATTGGATTAATAAATATCCTTATAAAGATTTTTATACAAAAACAAAAGATGTTTTATTTATTTTTCAAAGAATAATTGATTTAAAAAATTTATTTGATTCTGAAGAAAATGTAAATAAATTTGTTAGGGGAATTTTTTTAATATTTAAAGCTTTTCCAATTGCCTCAGATGATACTAAACAATTTTTAAATTTTTTAAAAAAAGAATCTGATTCTTTAATAAATAAGAATAATGATTCTTTAATTAATCATACTAAAGAAAAAATTGAAAAACTTTATAAATTTATACATAAAGAAATATTTAAAAATGAAAAATACAAAAATAAAAATACAGATTTTGTTGAAATTTAAATTAATTATATATTTAATTAAATATAATAATAAATTTTACAATAATTAAAGAAATTTTTAATAACTTAAAAATAATATCTTTTAAATAATTATTTAAAAAATAAATTAAATAAATAAAAAATAAAAAAAGTAAATAAATTATTCTTCATTTAGATTTTCATCTTTATGTTTAATAGGAGTTTTTTGCCTTTTATGATATATATCATCATTATGATAATTATTATTTTTAGTATCATCAGTCCAATTTACTTTTCCTTTCTTTTTTAAATTCATTTTTTCCATTTGTTCACTTAATTCATCTTTTTCATCTTTATTATCCATTTTTTTTTTATAAAATCAAAACAAATCATTAATTTAATTAAGAATAAACATTTTTTAAGTAAAATTTTTAAATTATAATTCTACTTATCAAAAAAAAACTTTTTATTCATTTAATTCTTAAATATAATAAAAATATGGGAATGATACAAAATTGTAGATGTAAATGTAAAGAAAGAAAAAAAGAAGATGAAGTAAATTTACAAAAAAAATTAAATGTTCAAAAAGGAGATATTATTGTTAATAATTTAAGTAATTTAAAAAAATTAGATTTAAATTTAGAAAAATTATTTAATAAAAGAATAAAAATTGAAGAAAAAAAAGAAGATGAAATTTCAGAAAATTTCAATTCAGAAGAAGAGAATGATTATAATTTAATAAATGTTATATCAATAAGAGATAATTCCTTTATTAAAGAATAAAATATAAATATCAAAGAAAAAAATACATATTATAATAAAAAGAATATATCACAGTAAATTTTTCATGAATTTCAGTATATTAAATATAAATTACATAATAATTTATTTATATAAATTGCATTTGATAATTTTATAAATAGATTATCAATTTTTAAAATATATATTTTAAGGTTATGTTGTTTTAAATCAATTATAAAATATTAATTTTAAAATTATATTCCTTTTTATATATTTTAAGAAAAATATTATATAATAAAAATTAAAATAAACATTAAATTAATATAAAAATTTACCAAAAAAAAATTTGTTAATAATATAAAAAATAATTAAATCATATGAAAATAAAAATAATTCATAATTTTTTATTTAAGTGAAAATTATCTATAATCATCCAAAAGAAAAATTAAAATTCAAAAAAGAATAATAATAACCAAAAATAAAAAAAAAATCAATAAAAAAAATAATAATAAAAACCTAAAAAAAAAAAAATCATTAATTTTTAATAACCAAACTCAACATTTCCAAAACTAACTTTTTTAATATTAAGCATTCCACTCATTCTTCTTTTTCTTAATCCTGGATCAATAGTTTCAGTAGAATTTAACTTTAAAATACTTTTAGGTTTAGGTAAATTATTAACTTTAATACTTCCAAATCTTTTAAAATGTTTAGGATTAACACTAAAAGAACCAAATCTTCCTCTTTTTCTAATATCAATTTGAGGTGAATTTGTTGCAGTGCTTTTTAAATCATCATATTCAAATTCAATTCCTTTTTCTGTAAATTTTATTCCTTGAGAACGTAAATACATTAAAATATATTTTTTTTCCCTTTCATTTTCTGCTGCTTTTGCCAATTCTTCTTTTTTAATTCTTTCAAAATTAATTATATTTACAAAAATACCATTTTCTTGACTTGTAAAATATGATGGATCAATTACAATTTTATCATTTGATAAAAAGTTAACTTGATATTCAGTTTTTGTTATTTTATTTCTTGGAATATAAATTGCTGGTTTATTTAAAAAAGGATCATTTATTACATCAAAAATTTTAAAACTTTTTCCAAAGTAAACTTTCATTTTTAAATTTTCATATCCTTCTATTGCTGTTGTTATTATATATGAGGTTTTTATTTTTTGAATATAGTCTATTGTTTTTTTTCTTAAAATATATCCTTTTAATATTGATTTTATTTTATCTATTGCTGATTCTCTTTTTAATATTATTTGCTTTAAAATGAAAAATTTGTGAAGATTCATTTTTGATTCATAGTGATTTTTGTATTTTTCTTTTATGAAATTTGCACTTTGTTTTCTTTGGTTTATTATTTCTGATATAAATAAGTTTTCTTTCTCGATTACGTTTGACATTTTTTTTATATAAATTTATATCAATTATTATATATTATTATATTATTACATTATAATATTATATTTTATAATTTATTATTTTTTTTTATTTTTTATTCAATGAAAAAATTTTTTTTTTATTGTATAATTTTATATTTTGTTTTTAAAACATTTAAAAATATTGATAATATTTATTTATGTGAATGGGGATTGGGGATTGGGCCCAATCC
>Ga0256407_10011062_pt1 | contig 12562 bp, 6 predicted proteins | sample RumenRJG_04DNA_FD_193489 | JGI IMG/M metagenome (GOLD analysis project Ga0256407, IMG submission 193489) | Bovine rumen microbial communities from Lethbridge, Alberta, Canada - RJG_04 | ecosystem: Host-associated > Mammals > Digestive system > Stomach > Rumen | place: Canada: Alberta | collected... | reverse complement strand
TATTATTTTTGTGTTTATATTTAATATTTTAAAAACTAATTAATAAATAATTTTTTTAATAATATATTTATCTATAAATTATAATTATGGGATTATATAATTCAATACACATGCGAAATAAAAAGAGAAAATTCATAGAAGAAATAAATAATTATCATTAATGTTTATATCATTTTTTAAATTATTAATAAAATAAAAAAAATAAATAAAAAAAAAATAAGGAATAAATTTGAAATGTTATTAATTCAAATTATATTATATTCATATATTTTTCATATTTCAAATCAATATATATTTAACTTTTCAGATGAAAATGATTTATCTTCCGAATTAAAAAAAATGACAATAGATGGAGTTGTATATTTAACAGATTTTATAATTAAACAAATAAAGACTAATAATACTAGTAAATTAAATAATACAACTTCTATTTTACAACTATATGAATATATTTGGGATAATAAATCTGACTTAATAAATAGAATAAAAAAGTTAACAAAAAACTGTAATTTTACAAATTTAAATAAGGCATTTAATGAAACAAAAGTTATAACAACAAAAGAAGAAAATGGAATAATAAATTATACAGAATCATTTAAAAATTTTATTATAAATAAATCAAGAGAATATAAAATAAGATGGGTAATAAATATGGAAAATTATCTAATAAAAAAAGATAATATAACAGTAAAATTTGGTGGAATAGTAGATTATGTTAATTTTAAAAGTAATGAATTTTTAGAGGAAATGATTTTAAATTCAGTTAAAGGAAATAATATATCTTTTGATATATTTGAAGAAAAAATAATTGGATTAAGAAAAGAACATGGACATATTATATCATATATTACTTCTGAAAATAGCACAAATTATCTTAAACAATTATATTTAAGAATTTATCAATTCAAAGTTGAACAAGGAGGAAATGATTTTATATTTAGTAAAATAAATGAATATTTAAATTTTGAAGAAATAGAAAAATTAACAGAGAATTTACAAGATATTATTTATCATGAAATTCTAGATTTACAAGATATACAATTATTTATTGATAAAATAGAATATAGTGGGCATAGATTTATTAATTATAATAATGAATTAAAGAATTTAAGTAGAGATAAATTGATAAATTATGCATTATATTCAGAAAGTATACATAAAATTGTATTTAATGAAACAAAAAGTTTTTCTAATTTAGAAGAATATGTTAATATAATTCCAAATTATTATTTATCAATTTATATTAATAAAACAATTAATGAAATTCCTGAATTAAATGATTTTACTAGATTTAAATATATCGAAAATAGAGAAAGAGAAGATATAATAAGAAATATTTTTTCTTTAATTAATACATTATCACATGATACAATATTAAGAATGATGATTAATTTATATCATATAGATAAATCAAATATAATTAATGATGATAATTTTATGGATGAAATTTTTTTTTATTCTGATTCTGAAATAAAAGATTTTTTTATAGAAAAAATAAATGAATATGAATATTTAAGAGATTTTGAAATGTTTTTATATAAATCAGAACCAAATTATATTTATAATGATATGTTTTATAATTATAAAAAAAAATTTCCAGAATATATTTTAAAAGAAGTTTTAACTAGTTTAAATGAATATTTTTATAATTGCACATTATCATTATCAAATTTGTTGGAAAATATAAATATAATGAATAAAAAAGAACTTTTAAGTAATATTGAAATAATATTAAATACAAGACAAGAATTAAAAGATTTTAATACTTTCAGTAATATTACTAATCATATAAAAGGTATGAATTGTTATGCTAATTTTGCAGATTTTATAATAGTTCATTCGAATGAAGAATTAAGAAGATGGGTTTATAAATTACATAATTATGTTAAAAAAAAAAGTAAATATCTAAATGTTAATTATAGACTTGATATTGATATATTTTCTCAACAAACATGTTTAGAGGAAAATGATAAAGATAATATTGTAAATATAATATTTTTATATCAAGAATTTTATCCAGAATTAAGAAATTATTCTAATTTTATTAATGTAATTGGAAAAACAAAATTTCAAGAAAAAATAGAAAAATTAACTACAGATGAAATAAGACAATATGCATATAAATTATATCAATATTATGGAATAAAAACTTATAAAAATAAACCTTATACAAAAGAATTTTTAAATATATCTTTTATTGATTATATTTCTACAACAAATGATATTGATTCATTAAAATTATATATAAATAGAGTAGTTGTTATTTATCCAGAATTACAAATTGATGGAATATTAAAAGAAGTTTTAAATTCAAATAATATAAATGATACAATGAATGAAACTGATATAAATTTATTTTTAGATAAATATAATAATGATACTGAGTCTTTAGAAAAAATTTTATATTTTTTATTAAGATATTCAAATGAAACAAATAATAAAGAAAATTTTATACCAGAATATCAAAATATTACTAATTTAAAAATTGAATTTAAAAAAGTTTTTTTACAAAATAAATTTTTACATAATAATTGGAATTTTGCAAGATTATTAAATGAAAATAATGATATTTTATATGGTGGAATTTTACCATTATTAACTAGATTAAATGAGAATCAATTAATAAAAATTGCTAAAAAATATAAAAAAGAAATTAATATTACAGAATTTAGTGATAGTAAAACTGGTAAAAAAATTAAAATTCTCTATGATATTTTAAATAATAAAGAAATAGAAAAAGATGAATTGTTTAATATTATTAAATTTAAAAAATTTGAATCATTTGATCTTTCAACAGTTCCAAAATATAAATTAATTCAATATGCTTTGATTTGTGAATATTATGTTAGAAAAGCAAATAAAACTAATACTTATAGATCTATTTATAATAATTTGTATACAATAAATAGAATTGAAATTGAAGATTATATTAATTCAACATATAAAGTAATTGAAAATATTATAAAAAGTGTTGATGATTTTAATATGTATTCAAATTATTTAGAATTTGATAAAAAAGAAATTAATACTGAAATTTATTCTTATTAAATAATTGTATAATTTTTTTTATATTTGTTAAAAAAATAAAATTAAATCAATTAGTATTTATAATGAGAATAATATATAATTTAATTCTTTATAAAAATATAAAAATAGTAGCAATAAAAAAATATCATCAATAAATTCAATTATTTTTATAATATAAAAAAAAATAATTATTTATATTTTATTAAAAAAAAAATGGGGACTATAAATTGTTGTGATACAAAAAAAACAAAAAATGAAGAAGAAAAAAATGAAGTAATTTCAGAAAGAACAAACAGTAAACCTCAATTAATTTGTTTTTATGAAAGTGGAAATGAAAAACAAAAAGATTATTGTATTAAATTAAAAAATAATTTTAAACATCAAAAAACAATAATATATGATATTCAATCAATTCCAAAAGTTCCTTTTTGTATTAAAATTATTAATAATGAAAAAATTGTTGATTTACAAAAAGAATTTTCAGATAATGATGAAGTAATGGAAGAAACTTTGAAAAAAGCTTATGATTTTTTAAATCAATTTGACTAATTTTTTTAATATATATTTTAACGTTTTTTTATTACTTTTATTTAAAATAAAAATTGTAAAATTATTAAAAATAAAATAATTTTTTTATTTTTAATCGCTTTAAAAAATAATACTTTTATTTAAAATATAAATGAATGAAAAAATTAATATTGGAGAGTTAACAAATCAAATAAAAAAAAATTCAAGTGATAATATAAAAAATGATACTTTATTAAATTATGTTTTATTAGAAAAAACAATATCACTTTCTGATAAAATAAAAGCATATGGAAATAAAAATTTATTTAATAAAAATTTAAAAGATAAATTTTCATTAATTTATTATTCATTTAAATGCTTAAATTTATATATTAAAAACAGTGATAATAAAGAATTATTAGATTCAAATATGTTTGTTATATGCAAAGCATTATGTAGAATTTCTTCTTTTTTTAATTTAGAATATCCTTTATTTTCTTTTTTTTATTTAAATAAATGTAAAAATATTCTTTCTAATCTTCCAAAATCAGATCTTCTTCCTGAATTTAAATCTATTTTTACTACTTATAATAATGATCTTGAAAAAGAAATTTTTAATGAAGAAAAAGAACTTTTTGAAAATAATGAACTTTTAATAGAAAAAATTAAAAGTATTTTTATTGATAATGATAATAATGAAATTAAAGAAAATGAAAATAGTAATAATAATATGATGAATATTGATGAAGAAAATGAAAAAGAAGATGTAAATATGGAAGATAAAAATGAGAAAGAAATTAATAATGTTAATATAAATAATGAAGAAAATAATAAAATAGAAAATGAAAATAATAATATGAATATTGAACAATTAAATGAAAATAATAAAGAAAATGAAAATATAGAAAATAAAATAGAAAAAGAAAATAAAGAATTTAATTATATAATTGATAAAATTTGGTATGAAAATTGTAAATTATTTATAAATAAATTAAATAAAGGAATTGATATAAATAATTTTTTTGATGAAGAAGATATTAAATTAAATTGGATAAATGAAAAAAAAATTTATAATTCTAATATATATTGTGGTCCAATTAATAATATGTCTATTATTGATACAAAAGATATTTGGTATGATCCAATAGATAAATATACTAATGTTTATTTAAAAAAGAATTTAAATGAAAATCAATATGTTATTTTATCTGAATCAAAATATAATATTTTAAAAGATAATTTTGGTATTTATGATATTTTTGAAATTAAAAGAGAAAAAGATGAAATTAATTTAATACAAATGAAAATATTAATTTTATCTATTTTCTTTTTTGATTCAAATAAAGAAAATCACATGAGAAAAAAATCAATTCAAATATCAAAAAAAACAACTTTAGAACAATTTACAAATAAAATAATATCAATAATGGATTATTTTTTTAATAATGACACAAACACAATAAATAATAAAGAAAAAAAAGATGAAAAAATAAATTTATCAAATATAAACATATCAATATATTTCACAAATAAAAAACTCCAAAAATTTGATATATTAACAATAATATATTCCTATAAAACAAATCCTTCAAATTACGAAATGAAAATTCCAGAATTAAAATTAACTGAATTAAAAACTGAAGAACAATTTAAAACATTTCTAGAAAATTACAATAAAAAAGAAACAGAAATTCTAATAGAAATAAACAATAAATCAAATGAAAATACATTTTTCCTAAATACAATAAAAAATCAAAATTTAACATATGAAATATGTAATTTATGTAATATAACTCAAAATGAACAAGAAGAAAAATTTAAATCATGTGAAAGATTACAATCATGTACAATAAAATATTGTTCAAAAAAATGTAAAGAACAAGATAAATTTCATATAATTTTCCATAAATCATTTAATTCAATAATAAGTCAAAAATTTAATATAAAATTACTTTTAGAAATTTCAGTTGATGATTTTTTAAATCCAAATTCAAAACATGGATTAACGGGATTAATGAATTTAGGAAATACATGTTTTATGAATAGTGCAATTCAATGTTTAAGTAATTGTGAATTATTAACATCATATTTTATAAGTGGAATGTATAAATCAGAAATAAATAAAAATAATAAATATGGAACAGGTGGTTTAATAGTAAATTGTTATCATGATTTATTAGAAAAATTATGGGTTCAAGATAAAAGATTTATTCATCCTATTAATTTTAAAGATTTATTTGGTTATTTTGTAAAACAATTTTCAGGTTTTTCACAACAAGATTCTCATGAAATGTTAACTTTTATGTTAGATAATTTACATGAAGATTTAAATAGAAATAAAGAAAAAAAATATATTGAATTAAAAGAAAAACAAGATTTTGAAAGTGATGAAATCGCAAGTCAAAGATGGTGGAATTGTAATTTAGAAAGAGATAATTCTATTATTGTAGATTTATTTTATGGTCAATTTAAAAGTACTGTTCAATGTCCAATTTGTAATAAAATTAATATTAATTATGATCAATTTATGTGTTTAGGTTTACCTATTCCAAATTATGATAATGGGATTAATGGTTTTTGTTATGTTGTTAATAATAAAAATAATAATGTTAGAAAAATTAATTTGTTTATTGGAGAAGATGATTTAGCAAATGATATTTTTAAAAGGATTAATCAAAATAAAAAATATTGTGGAATTTTTTGTAATGGAGAAAAAATGTATCTTTGTTTATTAAATGATAAAAATCCTATTTTTAAAGTTTATAAAAATTATGTTAATAATTATAAAAATTTTGATTGTAAAATTATTATTTATGAATATGATAATGATGAAATTGAAAATAAATTTCCCTTTTTTTTTATTCCTATAACAAGAGAAAATGATAATGATAAAATTAATATTTTATTTTATCCAAGACCATTTTATTTTAATTTAAATGATACAGTACAAAAAATTTATGATACAATAAGAGAAAATTATTATAAATATTATAATGAAGAAAACTCAAATTTTTCAGATGAAAAAATAAAATTAAAAATAATAAATAATTTAACTCCATGTACAAAAGATCATTTACCTTGTGATTATTGTAATAAAAGAGAGTGTAATAATTGTGATTTTAACTTTAATAAAAATGACACAATTGAAACATTAATAAATTCACAATCAAAAAAAAGAACATTTTTAATTTATATAGAAATACCAAATTTAGAAAATGAAGATTTATCAAAAATAAAATTATTTAATGATTATAATAATGATGAAGGAAATTTTGATTCAAAAATTAATTTATATTCTTGTTTTAAAGCATTATCAAAAAAAGAAAAATTAGATGATGAAAATTTATGGTATTGTTCAAAATGTAAAGAACATAGAAATGCAATTAAACATTTACAAATATATAAATTACCAATAATATTAATTTTACAAATTAAAAGATTTAAAAATCATGGATTTTTTTTTAATAATAAAAATGATACTAAAATTGATTTTCCTATTCATAATTTAGATTTAAATGATTTTATTGTTGGAAAAAATGATGAAAAAAAATATATTTATGAATTATTTGCAGTAAATCAACATTTTGGATTTTCTATTGGAGGACATTATACTGCTTTATGTAAAAATGGAAATAAATGGTATGATTTTGATGATGAAGATGTTACTGAAATTAATGATAATAGATTAGTTTCTTCTAATGCTTATCTATTGTTTTATAAACTTAAAAATTAAGTTAATTATTATAAAAAAGTTTTAAATGTATAAAGATAAAAAATATATTTAATTTTTTTTTAAAAAATGTAATAAAAATTTATATTATTGAGAATTAAATTTTAATATTATGATAAAAATACTCTATATTCCTATTAATTAATTCTCATATAATTCTATGTATAAATTACTTTAATTAAATAATACTAAAATTAATTAGTATAAATTAATGAATTAATTCTTATAATTTATATATTTGAATAAAATAATTTTCTATTCACAAAATTCAATTTTTTTATTAAATGATACTCTTTTACCAAATGATATTTTTTCATTTTTATTATTTTTTCGTTTTAAAATAGATTGTAAAGGTTTTTTATCATTATCATTATTATTAGAAGTAATAACTTGATTACAAAAAGTTTCTCCTAAATTTTTATCTAATTCCTTAGAAATATCAGTTTTAGAACTTATTGAAGATGCATCAAAACTCATTAATCTTTTTCTTGATTTTAACATAAATAATTCTTCCCAATGTTTTTCTTCTTCTTTTTTAATTTCTTTTTTAATATTTTGAAATAGATTTTTTTCTTTTCTTTTTCTATGAAACATTTTTGAAGTTAAAACATTATAAAAATTACCTTCTTTATCATCAGTTATTGAATATCTTGGATCAATAAAAATTTCATTATTAACTTTAAAATTAACTAAAATTATTTTTCTCATTAATTTTATTTTTTTTATTGAGATATAATATGAATTTAGATATTTATTAAATTTAAAATCTAAATTCATTTTTGGTTTTTGTATTATCATTGATATATTCAATTTATTATTTTGTAATTGTTTTTTTAAATCATTTATATTTGAATTAAGAAAAATTTTATCTAATAATTCATTTGGAAATTTATAAAAAAAAAGAGCATCATTATTTAATAATTCTTTAATATCATTTCTACAAATTATCATTCTGATTTTTGATTGAATTAATTTTATACTTTTAATTCTTTGTTTAATTATATATTTTATTATTTTAAAACTTTTTATTTTTTTGTATATTAAAAATCGTCTTATTTGACATTGTATTTTTATTATGCAATTTTTCCTTGTTTTTATTATTATATTAATGAAAAATTGTCTTTTTTTATGCAGATTGCAAATTGTATTTATATTGTTATTTATAACTGATTTTTTTTTTATAATTGAAAATAATTTCTTTGATAAATGTAATGAATAGTTTTTTCTTGAAAGAAAAATATTTGAAATTGTAGAAAATTCATCGACAAAAATGTCGAGAAGCATTATTAAAATAATTATATTCAAAATCCAAATTTTTTTAAAAAATTAAATATTATAATAATTAAATAAATAATAATAATAAAATAAAAAATAAAAAAAAAAAAAAAATTTTTTATAATAATAATTAAATCATATATCAAAAAAAATCTTTTAAAAAAAAATAAATAAAACTAAAAAAAAATTAAAATATAGTATTAATAATTATCATTTTTTAATTTTTTTGCCTCATCTTCTTTATTTTTATCACTAGAAATAAAAGGAATTTCATGTAACATTCCAAAAGCAACATCACAACCTAATTCAAATTTATTATTATTTGGAATAATAGTATTAATAATTCTTCCTCCAATTCTTTTATTATAAATAAAAAAATCACATTTTTTTCCAATATTTCTTTTTATAATATTTGAAAATAATTTTAAAGGATTTTCATTATTTAAATTATTATTTAATGTTTCAAAATCACCATTTTCATTTTTTAAAGCAATAAAATAATCATTTAATTCATCTAAATGTAAATTTTCTTTTGAAAAAGAATTTTCTTTTACTTTTATTACATGTAATACTTTTTTATATGCTTTTGAAAAATTTTCATAATTAATTGTTCCTCCTAAAATTCCATTTTTATCATTTGAATTATTTAATTGAATTTCAATTGGGAAAATTTTTCTTTTTGAAATTGAATAATAATTTAATTTTATTGTTTTATTTTCATTTTCTTTTATCCAATTTGAAAAAGATATATTTTTTTTATATATTTCTTCAGGTGGAATTAAAAAGTCATCTAAAATTTTTAATCCTGCTTTATCTAAAGGACCTCCATTTATTATTTTATATATTCTAAAACCCGATTCTTTATCATTTTTTATATTTGATTCATTTACTCCCATTAATTTTTTTTTTTTAAATATTCTTTTTTTATATTTAATAATTTTTTTAATCAAAAAATATTTTTTATCATTTTTAATTCAATTAAATAATATTTTTTATTATTTAAAAAAAAGAATTTTTATTAAATATGGATATAGATAATAAAATAGCTAATTTTTTTATGTAAATCTTTTTTTAATTATTTTTAGAAAACCTATTAGATCATGTGAAGAAAAATATAATTATTCTTTTTATACTCCAAATTCAAAAAATAAAATTAATGCTTTAATTATCAATGAAAGAGTAAAAAGGAAATTATTTACAGTATCAAAATTTAAAAAATATAATGAAAATGATGAATATTATGACTCATTATTAAAAAAATTAAAAAAAGAAAATGAGGATACTAATATATCAACAACTATTAAAACAAAATTAATAAAACATAAATTTTCTAATATTAAAAAATTTGATTTAAAGAATAGTATTAATAATAATAATAATAATAATAATAATAATGATAATAATAATAATAATAATAATAATAATAAAACAGTAATAGACAAGGTTTTTGAAAATGAAAAAAAAATTTTAGAAGAAAAAAGAAAAAGTGACCAAATTATATTATATTTAATTAAACATGAAAAAAAAAACAAAAAAAAAGAAAAAGAAAAAGAAAAGGAAAAGGAAAAGGAAAATTTAAACAAAACTGATTATATAAATAATATAAATACAAATAAACATGCAAATGATAATATTAAGCATGTTGATGAAAAAAATGTTAGTAATAGATTTCTTAAATGTTTATTATGTTGTTGCCCAATGAATTAAATTTATTTTGTAAATTTATATGTCCGATATTAATATAGAATATGAATATATTTTATTATAATTATATTTAATTTAAGTGTAATAATAATTTAAAAATAATATTTATGAATAATTATAAACTTTAAAAACTTTAAAAAATGGAAATATCTTTATTTAATATTTTTTTATTTATAATATTTCATAATAATTTCATATGTAATATATAAATAAAGTAAATTAAATCAAACAAAATTTTTTCATTATAATAGTTAATAAAAATTAAAAAAAAATAATTTTTAAAAAAAAATAGATATAAAAAATATTTCATTTAAATAAAAAATAAAAAAATGAAAAATAAAATAACAAATATCGCCTTTCAATATATACATAGATGTATTCAAACAATGGATTATAATTTTAATAAATTATTTGAAGAAGAAAATTCATGTTTATATACATTTAGAATTCTTCCAGAAGTATGTCAACAAATACTTTTAAGAATAATAAATTTTAATGATACAGAAAATAAAATAATTACAGATGATTTATTATTTGAAGATTTAGAAATATTTAAATATCTTTCAGATAATAAAGATGAAGTTTATTATAAATTAAGAACTTATTTAAGAGTTCTTCATAAATTATCAATTATTCAAATTCAAATAAAACATAATAAAGATTTTATAATAATAGAAAAAAATTTTAAAATGAATTTAAAGAAAATATTAAATGATGGTATTAAACAAATAAATCCAACTTTAGGAAAAAAAAAGAAAAATTTTCAAAAAATGCTTCATTTTGGAATAAAAAAATTACAAGGATTTATAATAGATAATTTATTAAAATTTGAAAATGAAAATTATACAATAACAACAGAAGACTCAAAAAATAGAATACTTGATTTTTTAACAAAAAAAAAATTTTTACAAAAAATAAATGGTTTTTATAAATTACATTCAAATGCAATAAATTGTATTTTACAAGGTAGAAATAATCAATTAAGAAGTTTTTTAGGAATGTATTGTTTATATTATAGAGATATATTAAAAAATGAAAATTACACAACTGAAATAAATTCAAAACATTTAAAATTTTTAAAATTAATATTTCAATTATGTTCATATGAAATTTGTACATCATTTACAAAATTACCAAATGAATATGATGAAAAACATTATTATGAACAATTAAGTTTTTTAAGTGAATTTGGTATAATTTGGGAAAAACATTATGAACAAAAAAACGAAACAAAATATTTTTGTACTCCATTAATTAAATCAATATTTGAAGATATAAATTTAATTTCTCCTCTTTCAGAAATAGAAAATAATAATGGAAATTTTTTAATAGTAGAAACAGATTTTAATGTTTATGCATATACAAAAAATAATTTAGATATTCAAATATTTGAATTATTATTTGAAGAAAAATATAAATTTGATGGTTTTATTGTTGGAACAATCACAAGAGATAAAATTAGAAATATTTTAAAAAGAGATATTAAAATTTTTACTATTTTAGAATATTTAAGTACTCATTCTCATCCAAATAGTAATTATGAATGTATTATTCAAGGAGAAAAATATAAAATTCCAGAAAATGTTGCTAATCAAATTGTTATTTGGGGAGAAGAAATTAATGCTTTAAATCCAGAAAATTCTATTTTATTATTTGATTTTGTTGATGAAAATCAATATGATGATTATTATAAAAGATTAAAACAAAGTGATATTTTATGGACTAATAAAAGTAAAAAGTTAATTGTTGTTAAGAGAAGTGCTGAAGAGTATATTATAAGGGAATTTCATAATTAAAATAAGTAAATGTTTATTTTTTATATTATTATTTAAATTATTAATTATAAAAATGGTAAATTATATAAATAATATTTTTTATTTGGCTTTTTTATAATTTATATATAATTAATTATTCTTTTTGTTTTTTTTTTACTCTTTTTAATAATAATTAATTCAATTCAATTATTATTGGGAATTAAGATATTAAAAAATAATTAAAATACAAAAGTAAATTAATTATAAATTAATGATTCAATTAATAAAAATATATTATTTTAATTAAGGATATTTAAAAAGAAATATAATAAATTTTTATATATTATAAAAATCAAATTATAATCTTTCACTACTAAAAAACTTAGTAAAATTTTTTATCCCAAAACAAAACTTTCAACATTATAAAATAAAAAAAAAAAAATTATTTATTTAACAAAAAAAAAAAAAAAAAAAAAAAAAAAAAAAAAAAAAAAAAATTAAAAAAAAAAAAAAAAATTTCAACCTTAAAAAAAAAAAAAAAAAAATATAAAAAAAATCATATTAA
>Ga0256407_10011057_pt1 | contig 12566 bp, 4 predicted proteins | sample RumenRJG_04DNA_FD_193489 | JGI IMG/M metagenome (GOLD analysis project Ga0256407, IMG submission 193489) | Bovine rumen microbial communities from Lethbridge, Alberta, Canada - RJG_04 | ecosystem: Host-associated > Mammals > Digestive system > Stomach > Rumen | place: Canada: Alberta | collected... | reverse complement strand
GCGCTCCACACATTCGCACCCCGCCCCGCGGCAGGCGCGTCCCGCGCCTTTGCGTTGCTCTGTGCTCATGTGTGTGGCGCTAACAAACCGCAAGCGGTTTGTGAAAATGTCCTCAAATGCTCGAGCAAGCTCGGCATTTGAGGCCGCTTTCCTCGCTGCTTTAATCACATCCGTTCGGGCGCGGAGAATCCCAGCACATCGATGCAGGTGGACAGAACGCGCTCTGTCAGGTGCAGGAGGGCGATCCATGATTCCTTCTGTGCCTTGTCCTGTTCGGTCAGAATCCTGGTCGCGTGGTAGAAGCTGTTGAAGTCATTCGATACCTGGTAGATATAGGCGCAGACTCTGTGGGGGGCTATGTCGGTATAGGCGCCTTCCATCATGGCGTTGAAGCCTGCGAGATCCATCATGAGCTTTTTCTCAACGTCGCTGGCAGGAGTGCCCAGGGCGAGGTCAGTGGGATCCGACGCACCCTCCTCCGCCATGTAGCGCTGCAGGATGGAGCGCATGCGGACGATGGTGTAGAGGATGTAGGGGCCTGTGTCTCCCTCGAAGGAAGTGAATTTTTCGATATCGAAAATATAATCCTTGGAAGCCTGATTGGACAGGTCGCCGTATTTGAGGGCAGCCAGGGCTACCTGGCGGGAGGTCTCCGCCGCTTCTTCGGCGGGAATCTCGGGATTGGTGCTGATCTTGGACAGCATCTCGGCGTCGATATCCGCTATGAGGGTCTCCAGACGCATGACGCCGCCCTCGCGGGTCTTGAATGGCTTGCCGTCCTTTCCGTTCATGGTCCCGAAGCCGATATGGACCAGTTCTGTCTCCGGCTCCACAAGGCCGGACTTCTGCGCGGCGCGGAAGACCTGAGTGAAGTGAAGCTCCTGTCTCTTGTCGGTTATGTAAATGATCCGGTCCGGATGATATTTCTCCACCCTTTCTTTGATGGTCGCCAGGTCGGTTGTGGTGTAGAGGGAAGCACCGTCGGACTTGAGGACGATGCAGGGAGGGATCTCCTTGGAATCGGTCTCTTTGGAGACATCGATAACAAGGGCTCCCTGGCTCTCATAGGCGTAACCGCCGGCCTTAAGATCCGCGACCATGCCGGGGATGACGGGATGTACGCTGGCCTCGCCGTTCCAGAGGTCAAAAGTCACGTTCAGGTTCTCGTAGTTGCGCTTCATATCCGCCACGGAGACCGCGACGATTTTCTGCCAGAGGGCATAGAATCCGCGCTCGCCTTCCTGCAGGCGTCGTGTGGTGTCCATGGCTTCCGCATAATATTCGGGATCCTGTTTGGATCTGGCGCTGGCGAAAGGATAGATCTCCTCGAGCTCGGAAACGGTGAAAGGAGCCTCTTCCGGATATTCTCCCTTGAAATCAGGATCAAAGTAGGGCAGGTCAGGCATCCTTTTTTTGAGTTCCGTAATCACCAGACCCATCTGCAGTCCCCAGTCACCCAGATGGATGTCTCCTATGACGTCCTCTCCGTGGAAGCGGGCGATCCGCTTGACCGCCTCTCCGATGACGGCGCTGCGCAGGTGTCCCACATGCAGGGGCTTGGCAACGTTGGGACCGCCGTAATCGATGATGATCTTCTCCGGTTTTTCCGGAAGCGGCATGCCAAGCCTGCCATCGCCGGCCATCTGCTGCAGGTAAGACTGCAGGAAGCTCTCGCTCACATCCAGATTCAGGAAACCGGGCTTTACAACCTCGACCTTGGAGAAGACCGCGGAGCCGGCACCGTCATTTTTTTCTTTGAGAATCTTTGCTACATCGTCAGCGATCATAAAGGGAGCCTTGCGGTAGCGCTTTGCGCCGGCCATGGCTCCATTGCACTGGTATTCGCACAGGTCGGGACGGTTGGATACCGTCACTCTGCCAAGCGCGCTGTCATATCCGGCCGCCTCAAAGGCGGATGCCATCTCTTTTGAAATCAGGTTGAGAAACTGGTCCAAATCAATCCCCTTTCTTTTACTGTCATCTATGATCATTTTATCGGTCTATCATCATTTTATCGGCACAAAGCCGCATGTACTATCATCAATATATCAGCACAAGGCCTGAAATATTTTATGCCTAATTCGTAAATAATGTCAAAATACCGCCGCTTTGTCAAGGAATAACCTTTTGCGGCGGCTTTGCCGGCAGCTTGATCAGCAGCTCTGCCGGCGGCTTTATCAACGGCTTTTCCGGAAACTTGATCAGCGGCTCTGCCGGCGGCTTTATCAGCGGCTTTGCCGGCGGCTTTACCATCAGCTCTGCCGGCGGCTATATCAGCGGTTCAGCGCATCGTAATTCATGCAGCTTATAGCCGCGTCTGTCCCAGCCGTACTTTAATGCCGGCCCGTTAAACCGCATGCTGCCTGTTTCTCCCTTTCTTCCGCCTCTGCCTTTGAGTAAATGCATCCGCAGTAATTCTGGCGGTAGAGTCCAAAGGTGTGTGAGAGTTCGATGGAGCGCTTGTAGCCGTCTTTCTTCTTAAAATCCGAAGGAAGCCATTTGACACCGTGCCTGTCCGCTTCCTCTAACCCGATCCTGTTCAGCCTCTGAGCGTCTTTGAGCGGGCTGATGGTGAGCGTGGTCGTAAAGTAGTCAAAGCCGCCCCTGGCAGCTTCCTCCGCTGTCTTCTGCAGACGCATCCTGAAACAGACTGTACACCGGTCCCCTCCCTCGGGGCAGTCCTCAAGTCCGCGAACGGATTCGAACCAGTCCGACGGGTTGTAGGGAGCCTCCAGAATTTTGATCTTTCCCGCCGCCCGTGTGGAGTGCATGCCGGAAAAATCCTGTTCTTCCACCTGGCGGTTGTAGGCCTCGATCAGCCGCTTTTCCTCCGCCAGCCGCTTCTCATATTCCCGGGGGACGGTAATGTTGGGGTTGTAATAAAAGACCGTCAGGTCAAAAAACTCCCGCAGGTACTCCATGCAGTGGCTTGAACAGGGAGCACAGCAGCTGTGCAGCAAAAGGCGGGGCGCCTGCTGCCTGTCTTTTTCAGTTTGCATCTTGTCTATTATTTTCTGTGTTTCTCTACTGTAGTTGATCCTGTTTTCCAAATTTATATCCTGCTCCTGTAAGCTGATCAGGCGCTGATCAGGCTGCCACAGTTTCCTGACTCAACTGTGAATGTGCATGCAGTCCATTTATTTTAAATGCACATTCATTTATAATGTGTATATAGCGCGTTCATTATTATAAATGCACAAACCGCACTGCGCAGATTCCTTCTTTTTTTGTTTTTCACAGCATTATAACACAGTTTATCTGTTCTTCCAATTACTCCTGCCGGCACAGGGAACTATGACCGCTCCCCCCAGCCGGCGCCAAGGACTATTTCTTTTTTCCGGGTCAGCCCGCCCGGTCCGTGAGGAGTCAACATGGCAGACCACTCAAAGATTACACCCTCCGGTGAATTTCTCTCAGAAATCCCGGAATATGATGCCTTTATAAGCTATAAACACGGAGCAGTCGACAGCGCTGCCGCCAGAGCTCTGCAGAAGAACCTGGAGCATTTTCGCGCTCCTCTTTTATCCGGCATCGGACTTCCCGATATATCTTCTCACGAAAACGCGGACAAGCTGAAAAAAACCGGCAGAATCCGGCGCGTTTTTCTGGACGACGGGGAGTTGTCAGCCTGCGCTGCCTTCGGATCACATATCAGGGAAGCTCTGAAAAAATCCAGATGGCTCATCATTATCTGTTCCCCGGAGACAAAGAGATCTCCCTGGGTCAATCTGGAGATTGAAACCTTCCTGGAATACCATGACCGGGATCATATCCTTGCTGTCATGACCAGCGGAGAGCCTGCGGATATTTTCCCGGATGCCTTCGTGGGTTCCGGCAGCATGCCGGATGAAATGCTGGCTGCGGACGCCAGGGGCGAAACTGTCCGTGATGTCCTGAAAAAGCTGCGCGGCGACGCTCTCCTTCGCATTGCCGCCCCCATCCTGGGGCTGAACTATGATGATTTAAAACAGAGGCACAGAATCTACGAGCTGCAGCGTATTGCCGCAGCTGCTATAGTCTGCCTTGCCGCAGTCACCTGCTTTTCCATGTATGCTCTTTCCAAAAACCGCCAACTTGAAAAGTCAAATGCTGACCTGTGGCTCCGTCAGGCTGAGATTACTTCAAAAGAGGCTCAGGATCTTCTGGACCAGGGCGATAATCTCCAGGCAGTCCAAAATCTCCTCTCAGTCCTTCCGGATGAATCACAAAAAGCCGCCGGAGAAAGACCTGACATCCTTCTCCCTTCAGCACAATATCTGCTGGCCCAGGCACTGAACCTGTATAAACCCACTCTGACTCCAAATTTCGGAGAATACATGCTTGCAGCATGTGCCGTGGTCAGCACTGATAGTTATCTGAATGAGGACCTGCTGTCAAGTCCGAACGGTTCTCATCTGCTGGCCATGTCCGGAGATAATGTAATCGTCTGGGACTCTGAGACCTGCGGGCGGGTCTGTGAAATACAGTTTCCTGAAATGATTGAAAACTGGTCCGGGGAAGCTGTCCTCGACAATAACAGGATCGTCCTCTGCGGCGGCCATACTGCGGCATGTTTTGACTATACTACCGGAGAGCAGCTATGGAAGACCACTGTCCTCAATACTGTGTGCGCGGCTGTGTATGTTTCGGGCAGTGGCAGCGATGCTGACAATTCCACTGACAGCAGCTCCAGCGGCAGCACTGATGTCAAAAACAGCAGCTCGGGCGACGAAAGCTGCTCCGATGCCAAAAACAGGACTGATTCTGGCGGTGACACAGGAAACATGCGTCCGACAGACGCTGCTGTCGAAAAACCGGACCGAATCTTCATCCTCACTTCAGGAGGAGTCTGTGTCCTCGATGCGAAAGACGGGGCTCTTTTCTCCGAGTGTAAATATGTACTGAAAAGCAATCAGGATACTGACCGGGAGCATATTCCCGGGAATGATTCAGCGGGTCAGAAGGAGCAGATCTCCGGCAGTCCCAAGAACTCTTCTCCTGCTGATTCTCTTCAGGATCTGAGGACCGGCACAGCTGCGCAGTCAGATGACGAATTCATCCCGGAAAGCTCCACTGAATCAGAAGGAAATCTCGGCTCTGAAGACAGTCCAGGTAATGAAGGCAGTCCCGACTCTGAAAGCAGTTCCGATTCAGAGAAAAAGTCCCTGATTGGTTCTCCCGTCAAGGCTGTACTCTCATCCGGAGGCCGATTCCTTATCTTTTCATCAAAAGTTGAGCAAGGTTATGAAAAATATCTTTTTGCATGTGACCCTGAGACAGGAGAAACACTGCAGATAGATTCCGAACCCTTTTCTGAAGTATATGATATACAATCAGAAACCTCTCCTGACGGCAGAGGGGACACCGTCTACTATGCAGGAATTCGCAGTAATACTGATTTAGAGCCGGTTTATGTACTCAGGGCAGTCACCCTGTCATCCCCTATCCGCTGCAAAGCAAAGTGGAGTAATGAATATCACCGTTCCTCAATGGCGGCAAACGGAGACACTTCTTATGCTTCCATTTCTGCAGAGAAGTCTGTTAAGATTCTTCCGGGCTTTAAACCTGAGGAATCATCCCCGCTTTTGCTTTTTTGCTGCTATGCACATATTTTCATGCTGGATTCTTCTGATGGCAGCGAGCTGTCGAATCAGGAACTTCCCGCAAATATGACTGGTTTCCTCCCCCCGGCAGACAGGAAAAAATATTTTATTCCTATCACAAGTCAAGGAAAACTCTATGTCTTTGACGGGCAATCGCTTGACTGTATAACTAACGCATTCCCGGCATATTGCAGCGACATCGCCAAGATGACCGGGAAAAATATATTCTTTTGTCTCCTGGATCAAAGAAAGATCATAAAATATGCTCCTATGGAAACTGACAACAGATACAGCTCTCTGTCCATGGCCTCTAATGGAGACAACACTCGGATGGCATTTCATGCAGACCCTCTTTTCTATAATCGGGACTGGCTTGTCTCAGAAGATTCTGACCATATTTTCTGGGTCCGAGATAACGAAACCATCATTCACAGCATGTCTAAGACCCAGATTATAAAAACGGCAAGGACTGAAATACCCGGTTTCCCGGAGACGAAGGAAGAAGACTCTTATTCAAAATTTTTATTAAGCTATTATCTCAAGCCCCTATATCTGGAAGGCGACAATCTGCATTTTATAGACATCGCAGAGCGGAAGACTTCAGATGCTGAAACTGATCATGTATACTTCAAGTACATGTTAAATCTCTCTGACAGCAGTCTGACCTCAGAAGCTCTCTTTATCTCAGATGAAAATTTCCCATCAAAAGAAAAAGTGCATTTTGATCAAAACAAACATATACTGTATATCCTGCAGCCGGAGCGGGAATATACAAGAATCTGGTCCTATACTATGAATAGGAAGAACATTTCCTGGTACGATTTTCCTCAGGGAAATATCAACTGCAGCAGGATCAGCCCGGACGGTCAGAAAATGCTGCTCATATCCGAGAAAGATCTGAAGTTGTATGTCATTGACCTGGATTCAAAAAAGACCAGGACTTCGATAAATCTGTCGGAATATACCCGACATTCCATCAATCTGCTGTCAAATTCCAATAGTTATTCCATGCACTGCTGGAACGGTAATATACTGGCGGTTAACGACTTCATGAGAATCCATATTTATGACAAGTCCGGAACCGAAATCCGTACTATTCCCTGCGGAAAAAGTGTCGTAGATTCCTCCGACTACACCTACCCTCTCCTCTCCCTGTCTCCAGACGGGAAATACCTCTACTATTTTGACTTAGGCAGGCTGTGCCAATATGATATTTCAGAAGGGAAAGTCATCAACGAGATCGAGCCCTCCCCGGACTCAACCCCGGAAAAGGGGCCGTGGCTGTGTATGTTCGGAGAAGATAATCCGGAGAAAAAAGAAGTGCCCAGATCTTCAAACACTCTTCATATTCTCATAAATCGTGTTCTGTATACAGTCCAGTGCGACGAGAACTCATTCGGGCTGACCTCCCGTGTCGAAAATGTTATTAATTACAATCCACTGACCGGGAAAATCTATTTATCTGTGTTCAATTCCGATAAATACATCTATGATCTTCTCTATTACAGGGAATACAGCCTCGAAGAAATTATCCGCTTCGCGAAGGAGAGGTATGACATTGACGGACAGGAATCTGCCGACCCGACGGAATAAATAAGAAAGACAGGAATCTGCAGGCTGCAGCAAGTTAATTATAGATGGCAGTATATCTGCCTGTGGCAACGAGTCGAATATGAACAGCAAAAACCTTCAGTCTCTAAGAGATAAAGTTGAGCAGCAGTAAGCGAAAGGACAGACATCTGTAATGGAGAACACAGGCACAAACAAAGGAAGAGCGAAGTTCTATCTTGTATTACTGGTGATTGCTCTGGCTGCGGCATCCTTTGCCCTGATTTATCTGTCCGGGAAAAAGGCGGCTGATGCCGACTCTTCCGGAACTGACATGAAAACGATCATCCTGTATGGGAATGATGATCCCGCTGACCAGAATATCCTGAAAAACCGTCTTAATGTATTTGCCGGAAAAGGAAATTTTTCCCTGACAGAAGAAAACGGCTGTCTCAAACTGTGCCTTCCATTCTCAAAGGCCCTGACCAGCAGCCGGATAGAATTACTGCTGGAGCAGTTTCTGATTGAGCCAGGGCCCCGTTATGCAGCCTGTGCTTCCCCCGGCGTCAATTCTTATATAGAAAGCCATTACACAGTCGCGGCTGTCACCCCTGAGGACATTATAGGTATAGACAAAACAGATATATCTATTGACGGGAACCATCTTCCCACGGATGAGGTTCTTCAGGTCCCTGTTCTAAAAGCAGGAGACGCCCCCCTTCATCGTTTCTGCCTGAAACTGAAGGACTCTGCCTCTTTCCCCCTGCGCCGGGTTCTGGAAAGAGGTGATAATCTCTACCTGGAAAACCTCAGTATTTACGAGGACAATATTACAGATAGATTTAAACAGGAGGGATGGCAGCTTCAGGGACATCCGGATGACACTGACACATTCTACATCGAATACTCTGACTCAGATGAACTTTGTGGAAATGAAAAGATCCTGGAATACAATCTCACTCATGAATCTCTGTCTAAGCCCTATAATTACTGTTTCCTGGAGGAAGTCGAATGGGCCGATCCGGATAAAAGCATTTCCCACGGTGTCTTCCAGCGGAGCGTGAATGAGATTGGTGACACCTGGTATTTCTTTCAGACAGTTTCCTCCTCAGCCCTTTCGGCTGACGAACGCACCAATGTCGAGCTTCTGCTCTGCCGCAGACTTGATCTGCTGGAATCGCCCTATGCAATCGGAAACACACAGCAGGGAGATATCTGCGTCAGGATTAAATCCGGCCGCATTAACGAACGAATCATAAATCTTCTGACCGGACTTGATGACAGATACAGGTACTATTTAAAAATTCCTGACACTGGTTACAGTCTTTCCCCTGAATATTCAAAAATACAGTATGACACCGGGACTTCATCCTTTATTGTGACTCTCTCAGATGAAGATCTTGGAGAGCTTGAGGATAAAGTGAAAGGCTGTTCCGAAAAAGCTCCCATTGATCTGTTCCTGTGCACAGATGATGGTCCCATTGCCAGGACATCTTTTTCTCTCCCGACTAAAGATAACGAATTGTCATTCCATGATACTGTCTTTAATCGGGAAAATGGTAAAAACGAGGATTGTTCCTGGTTTGCAGCTCTTCTTGGAAGCAATCCGGATACGGATTTTTCGTTTAAACATCTCGGAATTGTCTATTATTACAGGCATGAAACAGGGACAGACATCTTCAACGATCCCCATTCATTTCCTCTGAAAGAAAAAAAGATTGTCTCTGTTGAAGAGATTGAAAAGAAAATCCGGCAATTACTTCCCAAGGCAGAAGTCGGACTGTCACATGACTCATATACCCTCAATATACATATGAACCTGGAACACAGCGAAAATCTGCCCGACAGGATATATGAGTACACTCCGCGCCTGCTGGAAATCTGCTCATTGAAGGACTCCTATTATTCTAATGTCCGCATTTATCCCTGCGAATACAAGAGGGATGAAAGAGCCTGGCTTGTTTTCGGCAAACACACAAAAGAAGGCAAAACAGACATCAGCTTCAATGGATATTTTTACAATGGCAGAATGGATGCCTATGCAGACAGGATACTGGAACTGGAGAAGACAAATTCTTTTTTTCGGGATATGATCATCGACCCCAGATTTAACGGATGGGAACTCAGAGATTTTTGATAATAGGGTAGAGGCGGCTGCGCAGCACCCTGCCCACCCGCTGGCCGCCGCAGGGCGGAAATATTCATTGCGTGGGCTGTGGCATTTGACAGGCCTGCAGCCGCCGCAGGGCGGAAATATACTTTGCGCAGGCCGTGTCATTTGACAGGCCTGTAATCGCTACCAGGCGGACACGGGTCTTTTTATACGAAAGCGCCGCGGACAGGTCAAAAACCGGTCCGCGGCGCTTTGCATTTAAAAGGCAGTATTTATAGTGAACGACAAATGTTATTTGACGTTCACTATAAAGGATGCACACGGACGCGCAAGGTATTTAGCAGCTTAAGCCGCGCGCGGCTGGTGCGGAGTAAACGACAAAATAAAGATTATTTTGTCGTTTACTATAAAATGCAGTATTAAAAAACAGTATTTAAAAATACAGTATTACAAAAGCAGCTTTTTTAAACGCAGTATTAAAAAGATATTGTGATCAGTTGAAGTACTTCACGCCGGCCTCAAACAGGCGCATGTTCTGATTGCCTTCGATATTGAGGTTGATGAAGCGGCCGCTGCGCTCGCAGTGGACCATCTTGCCGAAGACGCGGCCGTCGGGTGAAGTGATGCCCTCGATGGCTGCATAGGAACCATTGATGTTCCACTCCTCGTCCATGGAGACGTTGCCGTCGGGATCGCAGTAGCGGGTCGCGATCTGGCCGTTGTCCTCCAGTTTTTTGATCCACTCAGCGGGAGCGACAAAGCGTCCCTCGCCGTGGGAGGCGGGATTGACATAGACGCCGCCGGGCTGAGCCAGTGCCAGCCAGGGGCTCTTGTTGGATGTCACCTTGGTGTAGGCCATCTTGGAGATATGGCGGCCGATGGTATTGTAAGTCAGGGTCGGGGACTGCTCGTCCTGGCCGACAATCTTTCCGTGAGGAACAAGGCCCAGCTTGATCAGGGCCTGGAAGCCGTTGCAGATTCCCAGGGCAAGGCCGTCCCTCTTGTCCAGCAGGTCTGTAACCGCCTCTTCGATCACTGCGTTGCGGAAAGCGGTGGCAAAGAACTTGGCGCTGCCGTCAGGCTCGTCACCGGCTGAGAATCCGCCGGGGAACATGATGATCTGAGCCTGGCCGATAGCATCCGCAAAGGCCTTGGCGGAATCGCGGATGTTCTCGGGTGTCAGGTTGGTGAAGACACGGGTGATGGTCTTGGCGCCGGCCGCCTCGAAGGCAGCAGCGGTATCATATTCGCAGTTGGTTCCGGGGAAGACCGGAATGAAGACAGTGGGCTGGGCGATCTTGTGAGTACAGACCGCCACTCTTCCGCCCTCGTACACGGGAGCTTCGATCGGAGTGGTTTCTTTTTCGGCTATGGTCGGGAAAACCTTCTCCAGGGGCTTCTTCCAGGCCGCGATCATCTCGTCGACCCCGATGCTGTCATCGTGGTATGTGAAAGCTGCGTCTTCTTTGCCTGTCACTGTGCCGACGACACGCCAGTCAAAACCTTCCACATCGGCAAGAGCCGCCAGATCGTCGGGAGACATCTCTGCCAGCACATCGCCCATAGCGTTGCGGAAGAGGTCCTTCATGCGCAGCTTTTCGACGAAGGCAATGCCGAAGCCGTTTCCGAAGGCCATCTTGGCAGCCGCGGGAAGGATGCCGTTGCTGTCGAGCGCATAGGCCGCCTGGATCTTGCCCTCCCTCATCAGGGAAGTGATCACATTGTACATATGCATGACGTCGTCGTAGACGGGAATGTCGAACTCATCCTTCTCGAGACGGAACTGCACCAGTACATCGCCCTCCCGTTTGAGTTCGGGTGTCACGATATCCTGTGCCTTAGCTACATCTACAGCAAAGGACACCAGTGTGGGCGGAACGTCGATATCAATACCCTCCTCGCGGAAAGTACCGGACATGGAGTCCTTGCCGCCGATGCTGGCCAGGCCGAAGCCGATCTGGGCGTCGTAGGCACCCAGCAGGGCAGAAAGGGGCTGGCTCCACCTGGCGGGCTCCTGGGACATGCGTCCGAAGTACTCCTGGAAGGTGAAATGCAGGTTTCTGTAATCGCCGCCCTCTGCCACGATCTTGGACATGGACTGGGTGACGGCGTAAATAGCGCCGTGATAGGGGCTCCAGGATGAGAGATAGGGGTCGAATCCGTAGCTCATCATGGAGACCGTGTCTGTACTGCCTCCCAGGACAGGAAGGCGGGCTGTCATGGCCTGTGTAGGGGTCAGCTGATAACGTCCGCCGTAGGGCATGGTGACTGTGGCGGCGCCGATACTGGCGTCGAACATCTCGACCAGACCCTTCTGGGAGCAGACATTGAGGTCGGAAAGGGAAGCTTTCACGGCTTTGGCGAAAGAGGGCTTTTGAGCCTTCAGTTCTTCGGCTACGCCTTCTGAAGCGATTATCTTAAAGTAGTTGTCCTGCTCCGAGGGCATCAGGACCTCGACGTCGGTCTCCTGGTGGGCGCCGTTTGTGTCGAGGAAGGAGCGGGCGATATCCACGATCGCCTTGCCTCTCCATTTCAGGACAAGACGGGGCTCCTCAGTGACATGGGCAAGAGGGGTTGCTTCCAGGTTCTCCTCGGCCGCGTATTTGAGGAAGGTCTCCTGGTCTTCGGGCGCCACGACGACCGCCATGCGCTCCTGTGATTCGGAGATGGCCAGTTCAGTGCCGTCCAGACCTTCATATTTTTTGGGTACCAGGTCCAGATTGACCTCCAGGCCGTCAGCCAGCTCGCCGATGGCTACGGAGACACCGCCCGCGCCGAAGTCATTGCACTTTTTGATCAGGCTGGAGACCTCGGGACGGCGGAAGAGGCGCTGGAGTTTGCGCTCGGTGGGGGCGTTGCCCTTCTGCACTTCCGCGCCACAGGTAGTCAGGGACTCCTGGGTGTGGGCCTTGGAGGACCCGGTCGCTCCGCCGATGCCGTCTCTGCCGGTCCTACCGCCCAGCAGGATGATCACATCGCCGGGGTCGGAGTTGAGCCGCTGCACATTTTCGCGGGCAGCCGCGCCCATGACCGCGCCGATCTCCATGCGCTTGGCCAGATAGCCGGGGTGATAGATCTCGGAGACCTGTCCGGTCGCCAGGCCGATCTGGTTGCCGTAGCTGGAATAGCCGTCGGCAGCGCCGATGACCAGCTTCTTCTGGGGAAGCTTGCCCTTAATGGTGTCCGCTACAGGAACAGTGGGATCCGCAGCTCCGGTCACACGCATGGCCTGATAGACATAGCCGCGTCCGGAGAGGGGATCGCGGATGGCGCCGCCCAGGCAGGTAGCCGCGCCGCCGAAAGGCTCGATCTCGGTCGGGTGG
>Ga0256407_10011054_pt1 | contig 12571 bp, 8 predicted proteins | sample RumenRJG_04DNA_FD_193489 | JGI IMG/M metagenome (GOLD analysis project Ga0256407, IMG submission 193489) | Bovine rumen microbial communities from Lethbridge, Alberta, Canada - RJG_04 | ecosystem: Host-associated > Mammals > Digestive system > Stomach > Rumen | place: Canada: Alberta | collected... | reverse complement strand
GTTACTAACGATTACGTCAAAATCTCCGTTAAAATCAAATATATCTGCTACCAGGAAATCCACCTCCACACCGTTTCGTTTCGCATTCTCTTTCGCCACTTCAATCGCTTCTGCGGATATATCGATGCCGGTGACTTGCCATTCAGGATGAGCTTTTTTTAATGCAATCGCAATACACCCGCTTCCTGTTCCGATATCAAGAACTCGACAATTTGAAATTTGAAATTTGAAATAATCGTTCCCTTGGGATAAGAAACTTGAAATTTTTTCTACTAACTCAGCGGTTTCCGGACGGGGAATAAGGGTCGCAGGAGTGACTTTTAAATCGAGTCCGTACCATAAAGTATGACCAAAAATGTACTGAATCGGCTCAAAATGCAATAATCTGTCCACAAAAACTTGCAAATTTGAAAAATTTGTAGTATCTTTGCACCCGATTTGAAGTTGCGTGCGACTCAGACCCGTGGTCTCTTCCGCCAACCACCATGCCAAAGCTTCCGCTTCATCCTCCGGATAAGCGGCTTGTAATTGCAGGGCTATGTTACGTATTTTTTGAATCACGCTGCAAAGATAGTAAAAAAAAATGGAATACGCAAATTATATTGCACATTGTCTCAAAATCGCTCAAAAAGGGCAGTATTTTGTAGCACCGAACCCCATGGTGGGTGCGGTTTTGGTGCGTAATTCCGATGGAGCGATCTTAGCAGAAGGTTATCACGAACGATACGGCGAAGGACATGCGGAAGTGAACTGCTTTAAGCATTGGGAAGAAACTATAACCCGTAACCCGTCACCCGTAACCCCTCTCAAAGATTGTACGCTTTTTGTCTCATTGGAACCCTGTTCCCATTACGGCAAAACCCCTCCTTGTGCGAAGTTGATTATCGAAAAAGGTGTTGGCCGAGTGGTGGTAGGCATGTTAGATCCGAATCCGCTTGTAGCAGGAAAGGGTGTGCAGATGTTGCGTGATGCCGGGATAGAAGTGATAGTAGGTGTGCTGGAAGAGCAATGCCGGGAACTCAATAAACGGTTCTTGTGCCTGCACGAGAAACATCGTCCGTACGTCATCCTCAAATGGGCACAAACGGCAGACGGATTCATCGATAAGAAACGTCAATTACCAATTACCAATCACCAATTACCAATCAAGTCTGCCTTGGCTATCTCCACACCTGCAACGAAAGAGATTGTTCATCGCATGCGTGCCGAGAACATGGCGATAATGGTGGGAACGAATACGGTGCTGCTGGATAATCCGCGTCTGCTGAACACCCATTGGGAAGGTCGAAACCCCATTCGGGTGACCTTGGATCGTCATAACCGAATCCCTTTTGATGCCCGGATTTTCTCCGATGACTCCGAGACAATCGTCTATCGGGAGCGCACCGATTGGCCGTTCATCCTCTCCGATTTGGCAAAACGCAATATCCATTCGATATTAGTGGAAGGCGGAACCACTCTTTTGGCACATATTTTGCAAACAGGAATATGGGATGAGATCCATGTGGAAGTGGCTCCGGAACTAACGATCGGCGATGGTGTGCCGGCACCGAAGATCGATTTACCCGATGATTATGAGACCGTGGACGGTCATAAACTGTATACGATAAAAAACAAAACAATATGAAAAAGTTATTTGTTACCATTCTGTTTGGTCTGCTGCTGGTTATACCGAGCATGGCGCAGAATGTGAAAGAGATTAGCGGAGAGATCTTCCGTGAGCGTGTTTTTGACTATAAGTCCGACGAAGGCTGGTCGTTTAAAGGCGAGCGTGCTTGCCTGGTGGATTTTTCTACCAGTTGGTGCGGTTGGTGCAAACGGCAGGAACCGATCTTTGACTCGTTGGCAAAAGAGTTCAAGGGTCAGATCGATTTCTACAAGATCGATTGTGAGAAGAACCCGGATCTGGCGTATGTGTTAGGTATCAATTCCTACCCGACGATTCTGCTGATTCGTGCAGACGGCAAACCGCTGATGTTAAAGGGATATCGGGAGAAAGATGCGTGGAAGGAGATCTTCGACGAGTTTTTCTTTGAATTGAAATAAAGCCGTCCGATGCAAGTAGAATTAGTTCTTTTAGTTCTTTCGCTGCTGTTTTTCGTCAGTATTTTTGCCGATAAGATCGGATATAAATACGGTGTACCGGCCCTGCTGCTTTTCCTGGCAGTAGGTATGTTCTTCGGTTCCCATGGTATCGCCTCGTTGTTAGGCACCAAAGGGATCGAGATAGACACCGGTAACGCACAAGCCATTAGTACCTTGGCGATGTGTATCATCCTGTTCACCGGTGGTATGGAGACGCGGCTAAGCGACATCAAATCGGTGTTGGCACCCGGTGTCACCTTGGCTACATTAGGCGTACTTATCACCTGCGTCGTAACGGGTCTGATCATCTACGTCATCTTCGGTTGGATCAGTGCGGTATATAGCGTCTCGATCTGGTTAGCGCTCCTCATGGCCGCCACGATGTCCAGTACCGACAGTGCCAGCGTCTTCTCCATCTTACGCACCAACGGGATCGGTCTCAAGCATAACCTGCGGCCGTTGTTGGAATTGGAATCCGGTGCCAATGACCCCATGGCCTATGTGCTCACCAGCACATTGATCGGTGTGGTGGTAAGTCTGGAGGGGAATGGCGGTACAGGCTCGGTGACGGCGCTACCGATCATCCAGAATATCGTGATCCAGTTGGTGATGGGAACGGTGTTAGGCCTGGCGTTCGGTGAAGGTCTGGTGCAGTTGATGCGACGGGTGAAGTTAGGCAATGAGTCGCTGTACCCGATCATGGTGCTGACGGCGTGTATCTTCATCTTCTCTGTGACCTATTACCTGCAAGGAAACACATACTTGGCCGTGTACGTGGGCGGTTTGATTATCGGAAACAATAAGTTCACCCGGAAGCAGCAGACGCGTTCGTTCTTTAATGGTCTCACCTGGTTAAGCCAGTTAGTGATGTTCTTGATGTTAGGTCTGATGGTGGAACCGACCCGTCTGTTGGATTACCACGTTTGGTTACCTTGTATCATCATCAGTATTGTCATGATCTGCATCTCCCGTCCGGTGGCGGTATGGCTCTGCATGTTGCCTTTCCGCAAGTATCGTCAACGCGATAAGATCATGCTCAGTTGGGTGGGATTACGCGGTGCGGTACCCATCATCTTCGCTATCATGTGTAAGGCAAATGGTGTGCCGGGTGCCGATATGATTTTTGACATCGTCTTCCTCTGCACGATTGTTTCGCTCTTGGCACAGGGTACCACTTTGACGGTGGTGGCTAAGAAACTGAACCTGAATGAACCTCGTGAAGAGGAGCGGTCTTTGGAACATTTCGACATGGACTTACCCGAAGAGATCCAATCCTCGGCACGGGAAGTGGAAGTGACGGCAGATATGATAGAGAACGGAAACACCTTACGAGAGATCAAGATCCCGCCGCGTACGCTCATCATCATGGTGCGCCGGGGAGAAGACTTCTTCGTCCCGACAGGTGCCAGTTCGTTAGCGGTAGGAGACCAGCTGCTCGTCATCAGTGACAAAGATGCGGAAAAGACCTACCAACAGATGACCAATGAGGCGGAAGAAGAAGCGTTATGGCGTGCCGAGATGCGTCGTGCTGCTAAAGAACGCTTTAACCGAATGACCGCTTGGATGCATAAAAATAAAGAGTAAATTTAAAATCTAAAATATAAAATATCAAATGAAAAACGAAGTTAATCGTGCCCATGGGGCTAAGAAAACGGCAGTTTTCTTAACTGGTGCCACCGGCACGATGGGATATGCCGGAATGATGGAGATACTCAAGTATCCCGAGAATTATGACTTGCGTATCTTAGCTCGTCCGAGTAAGAAAAACAAAGAGCTGCTGGCCCCATTAGCCGCTAACCACTCATCGCTCACCGTTATCTGGGGTGACCTCACCAAATATGACGATGTCCTGAAAGGCGTCACGGGCGCCGATATCGTGCTGCACGTAGGTGGTATGGTGTCGCCGCAAGCCGATTATCGTCCGAAAGCAACCTTGCGCACCAATATCTCAGCCGCTGAATATGTGACGAAAGCGGTGTTGGCGCAGCCGGAAGACAAACAACCGAAAGTGGTCTATATCGGTTCAGTGGCCCAGATGGGGGATCGCCGGGAACCCCTCCATTGGGGTAGAGCCGGTGATCCGATCTGTGTGTCGGCGTACGATCATTACGGACTCACCAAAGCGCAGGCGGAACGGATCATCACCGATTCCGGCATTAAGACCTGGGTGTCACTCCGTCAATCGGGAATCCTCTACCCGGCGATTCTCAAGAACTACGACCCGATCATGTTCCATGTGCCGATTCGTGGTGTCCTCGAATGGGCGACGGTGGAAGACAGCGGTAGGTTGTTGGAACGCGTTTGCCGTCCCGAAGTGCCGAAAGCTTTCTGGAATAACTACTATAACATCGGTTCCGGTGCCGAGTACCGTTTGTCAAACTATGAGTTTGAGCGTCTGCTATTAGACTGTATCGGTTGTCCGAGACCGGAGAAGATCTTCAATGCCAACTGGTTCACTACCCGTAATTTCCACGGCATGTGGTACATTGATGGGGATAAATTGGAAGAATTCCTCCATTTCCGTGCCAACGTACCGGTGAAGGAGTATTTCGCGCAGATGGCGAAAGCGAAGTCTTTACCTGCCGGCATTAAGTTTGCGTCCAAAACCCACATCGCCAAACTCTTCCCGCATTGCGTCAAGTTAGCGATGCGTTTCATGGCGAATAGTAAGGAACATGGAACCCAATGGTGGATCAAAAACAATATTGAACCGCGTATCCATGCCTATTATGGTTCGCTGGAAGCGTACAAGCAGATCCCGGATTGGAAACATTTCGATGTGTCTCATAACAGTGAGACACCTGTCTTGTTGGACCACGGTTGGGATGAAACCAAGGATATCGATACCCTCACCGATGCCGAACTCAACAAGGCTGCTGCATTCCGGGGTGGTAAGTACTTAGGCAATGACATGTGGGAAGATGCGAACGGGAATACCTTCAAAGCCGGCAGACGTCTCATCCTCTTAGGCGGTCACTGGTCGCCCTTCGACATGCCGTACCCGTATGCCCATGAACCGAAAGAGAAACAAATCCCTTGGCATTGGGACGAGGTAGCGAAGCAGAATCCGTTCTTTGCGCAACTCTGGGCTCCGCTCCATGATAAGGATGAGAATAATATCTATGGCCCGGAAGTTTTTGAAGGTTGGGAGAAGTAAATCGTCATCTCGTCATAACGTAATAACGTCATAACGCCATGTATTTCGACGAACTCGCATTATCAGATGAGGTCTTAGACGCCCTGTGGGACATGCATTTCGATGAATGTACCCCGGTGCAGGAAAAGGCGATACCCGTGATCTTGGACGGTCACGATGTCATTGCCTGTGCCCAAACGGGAACGGGAAAGACCGCCGCCTATATCTTGCCATTATTGACCAACCTGGCTTTTGACGACCATGATCCCGATAAACTGAACGCCATCATCATGGCGCCTACTCGGGAATTAGCGCAGCAGATTGACCAGCAGATGGAGGGATTTGGTTTTTACGTACCTTTCTCGTCTGTCGCTATCTACGGCGGAAAAGACAACGGTGCCTGGGGAACGCAGGTGACGGGTTTGCAGAAAGGAGCGGATATCGTCATCGCTACACCGGGTCGGTTGCTTTCACAAATGAATATCTATAACATCGATTTCTCCGGTGTCAAGTACTTCATCCTCGATGAAGCCGACCGCATGTTAGACATGGGATTCTATGACGATATCATGACCATCGTGCGGAAATTACCCAAGGATCGTCAGACCATTATGTTCTCTGCCACGATGCCGGAGAATATCCGTCGCATGGCGAAAGCCATCATGCATGCCCCCGTCGAAGTGCAGATTGCCGTCTCCCGTCCGCCGGAAACGATCAAACAGATGCACGAGTTTGTCGATGAAGGAGAAAAACCGGCAAAAGTGCAGGCGATGTTGGAAGGTAAGGACCTGAAGAAAGTGATCATCTTTGCCGGCAAAAAGCAAAAAGTAAAAGATCTCACGCGCACGTTACGCGCAATCCATATAGATGCGCACGCGATGCATTCCGATCTCGAGCAACACGAACGCGATCAGGTCATGTTGGATTTCCGGAACGGAAAGATCGATGTGCTGGTGGCCACCGATGTCGTGGCACGTGGAATCGACGTGACGGATGTGCCGTTGGTCATTAACTACGACGTGCCGCATGATCCCGAAGATTATGTCCATCGTATCGGTAGAACGGCGCGTGCCGAGAACAGCGGAGAAGCGATGACACTCGTGTCACCGGACGATATACGTTATTGGAAAAGAATTGAAAGATTTTTGAAATCACCAATCACCAATGACCAATCACCAATCAAAGATGCCTTATCCGCCACTCATTCGGGTAAAGGTTATTCAGGCGGTTCCCGACATTCTTCGCGAAACCAAGGGGGACACCCTCATAGGTCAAAAGGACGAGGCCGAGTGGGACATCATTCAAAGCCAAAGCCTCGGTCCGCAAATAACTGAGTGCTTGTTCACGCGTTAACGCGATATTCGGAAAGGCTTCCTTACGGAGGTCTTTCGTCATAGATAGACTATGCTGCGGTGCGATGCCTTTTCCGCGTTCTTCGCCCAAACCGAATCCCGTCGAGATACAGGTTAACTGCGTACTCAACCAATCGATGATCTCTTTGTATTTAAACGGATAAGCCGTCGCAAAACGGTCCGAATACCGAATGGCCCAATCGTCCGGATGCTGTAACCAGCTCCGCATGACCGGCATATATTCCGGATGAGGCATGTTGTTTTCCTTCTTCGGTGCCTTGATCTTCACCGGCTCCACAACTCCATCGAACTTACGCAATGCGCAAACGTAGAATCCTTCGCCTTTGGTCTTATGCGGATAGAAATGGTAACCCACCGTTCCTTCGGTGATACCCCAGGTAGGATCATAATCGACAGGCAGCACTTCGGCACCCAGCGTCTCGGCTAACCACTCCACGTTCTTCTCGTTCTCTTCCTGGTTAAACGTGCAGGTCGAATAGATCAGTATTCCACCGGGTTTGAGTGCATCCCAGACATCCATGAGGATAGCGCGTTGCCGTTCTGCACAGGCCTTGACAGCCTTGAGGCTCCATTCGTTCCGTGCCTGTTCATCTTTGCGGAACATACCCTCACCGGAACAGGGAGCATCGACTAAGATGCAGTCAAACAGATGCTTGCACCGTTCGCCGTACTCTTCCGCCGTGTTATGGGTGACCACGGTGTTACCGTTGCCCCATTTCTGGATATTCTCCGATAAGATGAACACGCGTTGACGCACCACTTCATTGCTGAGCAGCAGTCCGTCTCCGCCGAGAAACTCACTGATCAGCGTCGATTTGCCTCCGGGGGCCGCACACAGATCCAGCACGATAGACGACGTATCGACATATTGTTCCAGAATCTGCTGAATGAACATCGAACTCGCTTCCTGCACATAGTAACAACCGGCGTGGAATAAGGGATCTAACGTGAATTGCGGCCGTTGACTCAGATAATACCCGTCGATATGCCAAGGCACTTCTTCCGGTTCTCCTTCAAACGTCAGCACATCCAGTTTGGTGTTGAGCCGAATCGAGGTAACAGGCTCCGTTTCCAGTGCCCGAATCAGCAGTTCTGCTTCATTACCCATCTGCTGATGCATCGATTCTATGAACTCAACCGGTAACATTTTTCGCAAATTTGGTGCAAAATTACAAATTTTTTTGGATATATGCAAGTTTTTTTGTAATTTTGTGCCCGATTATGGATTTTTTGGACCAATTGAACGCTTCCCAACGGGATGCGGTGACATATACGGAAGGTGCCTCGCTCATTGTAGCGGGTGCCGGATCGGGTAAGACGAGGGTATTGACCTACCGCATCGCTTATCTGTTGCAGCAGGGTGTTCCGGCATCCCGGATCATGGCACTTACCTTTACCAACAAGGCTGCCCGGGAGATGAAAGAGCGAATAGAGAAATTAATCTCCAATGTCCAATCTCCAATCTCCAATCGAGATGCCTACAGGTATCTCATGATGGGCACTTTCCACTCTACGTGTACGCGTCTCATACGCCCGTATGCGGATATTTTAGGATACACGCGGGATTTCTCGATCTATGACACCACGGATTCGAAATCGGTGATCAAAGCCATCTGTAAGGAGCAGGGACTGGATGAGAAAATCTATAAACCGGCAGCGGTGCTGAGTCGCATCTCCATGGCCAAAAACAGCGGAATCGGTCCCCGGGAATATGGACTGAACCAGCAGTTATTACGCGAAGATCGGGAGATGCGGATGTATGATCTATCCACGGTGTATTCCCTCTATGAAGCCCGACTGAAAGCCGCGAATGCAATGGACTTCGACGATCTGTTAATCAATATGTTACGATTAATGGAGATCAGTCCGGAAGTGAAGCAGAAATACCAGCAGCAGTTTCAGTATATCTTAGTCGATGAGTACCAGGATACGAACTATATCCAGTTCAAACTGGTAGAGCGTCTGGCGGCACCGCAGAACAACATCTGTGTCGTAGGCGACGATGCGCAGAGTATCTATTCTTTCCGCGGTGCCGATATCCGGAATATCCTCAATTTCCGGCAAGTCTATCCGCAGGCAAAACTCTTCAAACTGGAACAAAACTACCGTTCTACTCAGAATATCGTTAACGCTGCTAATGCGCTGATTCATAAGAACCAACACCAGATCGAAAAGACGGTTTTTTCCGAGAAAGAAGAAGGTCAGCCTTTGAGTCTCCAACCTTATATGGATGATCGAACGGAAGCACTCGGCGTGGCTACCAAGATCCAACGAATGCGGCATAAGGGATACAACTCGTTTGCAGTCTTATATCGAACGAATGCGCAGAGCCGTGTGATCGAAGGCGAACTGCGAAAACTGAATATCCCTTATCGCATTTACGGAGGCACCTCTTTCTACCAGCGCAAGGAGATCAAAGATGCACTCGGCTATCTTCGTTTAGCGGTCAACGCACGGGATAACGAAGCGTTGCTTCGTATCGTCGGTTTCCCCGGTAGAGGAATCGGCGACACGACAATGCGGAAAGTGGCAGAAAATGCCATCGAGCATCATCGTTGTTACTTGGATGTCATGCGTTCTCCCGATGAGACGGGATTGGAGGTCGGTGCGGCGGTAAAGAAGAAACTGCAAACCTTTGCACAGATGATAGACAGTTTCCATGACTTGAGTGAGACGATGGATGCCTATGCGTTCACGGAACATGTGCTCAAGATGTCGGGTGTGATGACGGCGCTGTCGATGGATAGGACACAGGAAGGCATTGACCGGGCACAGAACGTGCAGGAGTTGCTCAATGCCATTCGGGAGTTTGTCGAGCAACGGGCGAACGAAGGCATCGATTATACACCGATTACGGATTTCTTAAGTGAAGTCAGTCTGCAAACGGATCAGGATGAGAACCTGGCGGATACAACGGAACGGGTGACGCTGATGACCGTCCATGCAGCGAAAGGTCTGGAGTTTCCGGTGGTGTTTATCGTGGGTCTGGAAGAAAACCTCTTTCCGTCGCAGTTTGCCATCAAACCGCAGGAGATCGAAGAAGAACGCCGTTTACTCTACGTCGCCATTACGCGTGCCATGGAGCAATGTCATCTGAGCTTTGCCCGCCAGCGTTTCCGTAACGGCACCTTCTCTTTTAACTCCTATTCCCGTTTCCTGAACGATATCGATAAGCGCTTCTTTGCGCCTTTAGCCAATAACCATTCTCCAATCTCCAATGTCCAATCTCCAATCTCCGTAACCCATACCCCGTCTGTGCCGAGTACTCCTCGTTTTTCCGGTATCCCGGTATCCCGGTATCCCGAAAAACCGGCTACCCAAAAATCTCCAATCTCCAATGTCCAATCTCCAATTCTATCATCGGAATGGAAACCCGATGATAGAGTCTCCCATCGTGTTTTCGGTGTCGGAACGGTGGTGCGTGTGTATCGCGATGAAGTCACCGAAAATGATAAGATCGAGATCCGTTTTGACACGCAGGGAACAAAGACCTTATTGCTGACGCATGCGAAATTAGAGAAGATTTCTCTCGACATTAAGTAAAAATTCTGTACTTTTTGTAAAAAAATCAACAAAAATGGCATTTTTGTAAAGTAAAATTTGCATAATTGCTCTTTTTGTTGTATCTTTGCACCCAATTTTGTATGTGCCTAACTCTTCCGTACGTATGTACGTGCGAAAAATGGGGCTTACAAATCAAACCGGAATAGCATAAAAAACACGAATATCATGATACAAATGATTAACTTTAATCTGATAAGCTGCGAATACCCCCCCCAGAAGAATAAGGGTATATTCGTTAGTCGGTTAAGCAGTTTAAAGTGTGTGAGTAAGTGGCAATGAAGCATTGTCGCTTGTTTTGCCGTGTGGGTGTTACGTGGTCGTTACGTGGTCGTTACGGGGGTATATCGGGGTAATATCGTATCCCACATTACCTTATATATACATAGTATATATCCCGTGATTTTGAAAAAATGAAATGACAAAGCGACAAAGCGACAAAGCGACAAAGCAAATTTTTATAGATCCCAAAATAATCGTTCCGAACGAATGTGGGGATAAGTAATAATCGTTCCGAACGAATGTGAGGATAAGAAATAATCGTTCCGAACGAATGTGAGGATAAGAACAGGACCATCACGGGACCATCTCCCGAGAACAACCTAAGAACAGTACAATAAGAACAATATAAGGCCTTCGTTTATTACGTCGGATGCCATCCGACAATAAAAAAGCGTTTGTCCCTTAGGTAGGATCCCATCCGACACCCCAAAAAAACGTGCATTTTTCTCGCATCTTTGCGAGAACCCAAAATAGAATAACATAAAAAACACAAAGATAGAAAATTTTAAATACATAATACATTATGAAAAACTTTTTACAAGTTAATCAGTTATTTGGGACGGTAGGTAGTCCAAATCAGACTGGCGAGACACAAACGAAAGAGAATCGGGTCGGACTTATGTCCTATCTCCGTCGGACTATTATGCTACTTTTTGCCGTACTTGTGATGAGTATCGCCAATGTTGGTGTGGCTTGGGGAACTATGAAGGCTTTGTATGATGGCACGGCAGATGTAACTGTTGGTTTCCGAAATGATGAATATGCATCTGGAAACTGGTCCGCTAAAACAAAAGATGTTCAACAAACATATAAAAAAGGAGATTCAAATAATACATTCAGAGTTATATCTATTGGTAGTAGTATCTATTTTCAGCAAACTGACGCTGGTAAATGTGGTTTGAAATTGGGAAATGGTAGCAACCAAGGAGGTGCCTTATGTTTTTATGTAAGTGCAAAATGTGGTTTTCGCATTGTAGCTTCCGTAAATGTGAATAATCAAACTCTTTATTTATATAAAGACGCTTCGGAATATTCCCTCACGTCAAGTAATTATGCAGCGGAAGGAACAGAAATAGCAGCAGTTTTCTATCCCACAAAACAAACTCAGCAAGCCTTTTCTGGTGTATTGGAGTCTGGATATTATCGCATAGCATCCGGAGCGAATAAAATATGGATAGATACCATTAAACTGACATCATATATTCCCGTTACAAGTATATCTATTTCTCCTTCTCCTGCGCAAGTGGCAATTGGAAGAAGAACTCAATTAAGAGCTAATGTATCCCCAGCTAATGCGTCTTTAAAAACAGTCACTTGGTCTGTTAAATCGGGAGGTACTTATGTCTCTGTAGATAGCAAAACAGGTGTGGTTAGAGGACTGGCTGCCGGAGATGCTGTAATTACTGCGACGGCAAATGATGGGAGTGGTGTTACGCAAGATGTTAATGTGTCTGTGACAGCAATAAATTGCGATACATATTCAGGAAATTTATTCCAAATGGAAGTCCTTAAGGTATGTACGTGTACAATCGCTTCTGGAAGCACTTATGCATTGACTGATGGAGATAATTATTCTGTTTATGGAGGTACGTTGAGTCTTAATAATAAAGGAAATGATCAGAAGGTAATTGTGTCTAAGGTGAACAATTCCCTATTACAATGGTACCTAAATACTGGTAATGTTGGGTATGATATAACATTGGCTGACTGTAATTTTAAAAAGGGAGATATTATCTCGATTTCCTCCACAGAATCAAATGAGTTATATTTAAATGATGGAAGTGCTAAAGGGACAAGCACTGATGCTACAACGTCATCATTGTCGTATACGGTCGATGATGGTGATGCATTTATTGGTAAAAACAGAATTGTAATTTGGAAAGGTTCAACCAGTACGTACATTCGCTCTATTACTATTAGTCGCACTGCCTCTTCTTGCGAAGCGCCGAGTAGTGTAAGTGTGGCTCCTACAACGGAGGATGGAAACTATGGATGGCGATATACGACGGGAGAAGCCTTAAAACTGACGGCTACAGCTACAGGTGGTAGCGGCGGAAGCTATACTTATCAATGGAAAAAAAAGACAGGTGAGAGCACTTGGAAAAATCTTACTGATGGTGTAGATGCAACGGAT
>Ga0256407_10011051_pt1 | contig 12572 bp, 9 predicted proteins | sample RumenRJG_04DNA_FD_193489 | JGI IMG/M metagenome (GOLD analysis project Ga0256407, IMG submission 193489) | Bovine rumen microbial communities from Lethbridge, Alberta, Canada - RJG_04 | ecosystem: Host-associated > Mammals > Digestive system > Stomach > Rumen | place: Canada: Alberta | collected... | reverse complement strand
GACGACCAATGGTGATAATAGCAGCGTCGGCACTTGCTACTTCCTTGTCGATAGCAATAGGGGAAATACCAATCTCAGGATACTTCTGCTGACCCATCATCTCCGTCTGGAACCACTTGGCAGGATGTCGCTCTGCCTGGAACTTCACTTTTGCATAGTCAATATACTTACGATAGATGTCGGTAAGCGTTTCAGACGATTTGATACCTGCATTCTTCAAACCTGTCAGCATGTCAACCACGTATGGTGGATGAACGCAGCCTGAACCTGTACCACCGCTGAGGAAGTCGTAGGAGTTCTCGCCAAAGAGGGCAACGGTCTTAATCTTACCGTCTTTCCAGGGCAGGGCACCATTGTTCTTCAGCAGGACAATGCCCTCGGCAGCACTCTGACGGGTGATGGCAGCATGGGCCACGAAATCAGGATTGTTCGAGGCAGGATACTGACGGAAGCTTGGCGTCTTGACGATATATTCCAGCATGCGACGCACGTTGCGGTCGACATCGGCTATGCTGAGCTTGCCGTTCTTGACGCCGGCAATAATCTCTTGAACCTGAGCGGGTTGGCCTGGCTCCATGAGGTCATTGCCAGCCTGTACCTCCGTGATGGTAGGCAGTCCTGCGCGAATACCAATCCAGTCAGTCATAACGATACCCTTATAGCCCCAGTCGTCGCGCAGTATCTTGGTCAGCAGGTCGTGGTTGCCCATCGAGAACTGGCCATTGATTTTGTTGTACGACGCCATAATGGTCCAAGGATCGCTCTCGCGGACGGCAATCTCGAAACCACGCAGGTATATCTCACGTGCTGCACGCTGGCTGAGACGTTCGTCGACGCTGGTACGGTCGGTTTCCTGCGAGTTGACGGCAAAGTGCTTGGCCGATACGCCCACACCCTCCTTCTGCACACCCTGAATATAGGCGGCAGCAATCTTACCCGTCAGCAGGGGATCTTCCGAGTAGTATTCGAAGTTACGACCACAAAGGGGATTACGATGCAGGTTCATGCCTGGACCCAGAATGACGTCGCAACGGTATTCCTTAGTCTCATTGCCAATAGCCTGACCGACTTTCCCAACCAATTCGGTGTTCCAAGTGGAAGCCAGACAAGAACCAATGGGGAAAGCTGTCGCATAATAGGTCTTGTTAGTACCTTTACGAGTAGGGTCGATACGAACGCCGGCAGGGCCGTCCGTCAGTACGGTAGCAGGAATTCCCAAACGAGGAATAGCGGGTGATGTACCAGCAGCACCAGCAACCAGATCGGCCTCGCCACCGACTACTGCGCCAGCATTAAAGAAATTGTTAGCACCTCCCACAAGAAGTTTTGCCTTCTCTTCCAGGGTCATGGCCTTGATCACGTCATCGATGTTGTCGGCCTTCAGTTTAATTTGTCCATTCATTGTTGTCATTGTCAACATTGCCAATAGGGCAGCAGTCAATAGTTTCTTCATACCATGTTTAATTAGAATATCTGCGCAAAGATACGAATAAAACACCATTATTTTACCGTTTAAACGTTAAGAAAACAAAAAATCTACTATATATATAAGGTGTAACCAAAACTTTTGCATACTTTTGCAGCCCGAAAGTTTAAACAATTGAGAATTGACAATTGAGAATTGATAATTGATATGCAAAAGAATTTAGTGATTGTAGAGTCGCCTGCAAAGGCAAAGACCATTGAAAAGTTTCTTGGCAATGACTATAAGGTCATGTCGAGCTATGGTCATATTCGCGACTTAAAGAAGAAGGAGATGAGTATCGATATCAACACGCTTCAACCAGAATATGAGATTCCTGAGGAGAAGATGAAGTTGGTAAAGGAACTGAAGCAGAATGCTGAGAAAGCCGATAAGGTATGGCTCGCATCCGATGAGGACCGTGAAGGAGAAGCCATCTCATGGCATCTGTGTGAGGTATTGGGATTGGACGAAAAGAAGACCAATCGTATCGTATTCCACGAAATTACCAAACCCGCTATCCTTGAAGCTATCGAGCATCCCCGTCATCTGGACATGAATCTGGTCAATGCTCAGCAGGCTCGTCGCGTACTCGACCGCCTGGTTGGCTTTAAGTTGTCACCAGTTTTGTGGCGTAAGGTAAAGCCTGCTCTCTCTGCAGGTCGTGTACAGAGCGTGGCCGTTCGTCTGATTGTTGAGCGTGAACGTGAAATACAGTCATTCCAGAGTGAGCCGTTCTATAGCGTGGTGGGTATCTTTGCCATTACCAATGCAGACGGTTCTCAGACAGAGGTCAGGGCAACTTTGGCTCAGCGCCTGAAGACCCACGAGGAAGTGGAACAGTTCCTGCAGAAGTGCATAGATGCCACATATACGGTAGACAGCGTCAGCAAGAAACCCATGAAGCGTACGCCAGCACCTCCTTTCACTACTTCCACCTTACAGCAGGAAGCTGCCCGTAAGCTGGGCTTTACAGTGTCGCAGACCATGATGGTGGCCCAGCACCTGTACGAGCACGGACAGATTACCTATATGCGTACTGACTCTGTGAACCTTTCAAGTCTGTGTATCAATGCCGCCAAGGAGGAAATCAACAAACTCTATGGCGAAGAGTACTCAAAGGTTCGTAAGTATCACACCAGTTCAAAGGGAGCCCAGGAGGCTCACGAAGCTATCCGTCCTACCTATATGGACAAACAGACCATTGAGGGTACTGCCCAGGAGCGCAAACTTTATGAACTGATATGGAAGCGTACTGTAGCCAGTCAGATGGCTGATGCCGTGATGGAACGTACTACTGTGAATATTTCCATCAGTGGTGCTGAAGAGCAGTTCGTTGCTCAAGGCGAGGTTGTGAAGTTCGATGGTTTCATCAAGGTCTATCGCGAGAGCTATGACGACGAAGACCAGGAGGAGGAAAGCCATTTGCTGCCCCCATTGAAGAAAGGTATGGAACTGACACGCCGTGAGATACAGGCTACCGAGCGTTTCAGTCAGGCTCCTCAGCGCTATACGGAAGCTTCGTTGGTTCACAAGCTTGAGGAACTGGGTATCGGTCGTCCGTCAACCTACGCTCCTACCATCTCTACCATCCAGCAGCGTGAATATGTTCACAAGGGTGACCAGAAGGGCGAAGAGCGCAGCTATACGGTAGACATTCTTAAGGGTAAGGTCATTACCCAGAAGGAACGTAAGGAACTGGTTGGCTCTGACAAGGGTAAGCTGCTGCCTACCGATATTGGTGTGGTCGTGAACGATTTCCTGATGAAGCACTTCACGGAGATTATGGACTATAACTTCACTGCCAAGGTTGAGCAGGATTTCGATAAGATTGCCGAGGGCGATGAACAATGGACCGCGATGATGAAGACCTTCTATCGTGACTTTGAGCCTACGGTGGAGAACACGATGAACGATCGTCAGGAGCGTAAGGCAGGTGAGCGCCTGTTAGGCAAGGACCCGAAGACGGGCAAGCCTGTATATGTCAAGATTGGCCGTTTCGGACCTGTTGCGCAGATTGGTGATGCTGAGGATGTAGAAAAACCTCAGTTTGCCCAGATGCCTAGTGACAAGAGTATGGAGACCATTACCCTTGAGGAGGCACTGGAACTCTTCAAGCTTCCTCGTACATTGGGCGATTTTGAGGGTTCACCAGTTGTGATTGGCGCAGGCCGTTTTGGTCCCTACATCCTGCATCAGAAGAAATATACCTCACTGTCAAAGGATGCTGATCCGTTGACTATTACACTCGACGAGTCTATTCGCATGATTCTGGAAAAGCGTCTGCAGGAGAGTCAGAAGCACATGAAGACTTTCGAAGAGGATTCGAAGCTGGAGGTGCTGAACGGTCGTTATGGTCCCTATCTGGCTTACGACGGCAAGAACTATCGTCTGCTGAAGTCACAGCAGGCTAAGGCTGCCGACTTGACCTATGACGAGTGTATGGCGATCATTGAAAAGCAAAAGAAATGAGGCGCATCATCCTTGTAGGTTACATGGGCTCAGGGAAGACCACCGTGGGCAAAGCTCTCTCCAAGGCGACGGGCATGATGTTCTACGACCTTGACTGGTATATAGAGAGTCGTATGCGCAAATCAGTGTCGCAAATCTTTGCCGAACGTGGTGAGGAGGGCTTTCGAAAGATAGAATATAACATGTTGCACGAGGTGGCCGAGTTCGAGGATGTCATCATCAGTTGTGGCGGTGGCACGCCCTGCTTCTTCGACAACATGGACTATCTGAACCAACAAGGCGACGTCGTCTATCTGAAAGCAACACCTGAGACGCTTTACAAGCATCTGCTGATGGCCAAAATGGAGCGTCCGTTGCTGAAAGGCAAGAGCTCTGAAGAGCTGATAGCCTATATTACGGAACACCTGAAGGAACGCTCCCAATTCTATGAGAAAGCCCGTCATATCTTAGATGTCAACGTGCTTGACGAATACGATAAAATCCAAAGCAGCGTAGCATCCCTGCGCGCCATGTTATCCATATAACTTCTATAACTTCTTTAAATCCTATAACTCCTAATTACAATGAAGAAATGGACCATCGATGACTCCAAGGAGCTCTACAACATTAATGGCTGGGGTACCAGCTACTTCGGCATCAACGAACAAGGAAACGTCTATGTGACGCCCTGCAAGGACAACACGCAGATTGATATCCGTGACGTTATGGATGAGTTGGCACTGCGTGATGTGCAGTCGCCCGTGCTACTGCGCTTCCCCGATATCCTCGACAATCGTATCGAGAAGACGTGGAGCTGCTTTAAGAAGGCTGCTGAGGAGTATGAATATAAGGCAGAGAACTATGTGGTATTCCCCATCAAGGTGAACCAGATGCAGCCTGTGGTCGAGGAGATTATCTCACACGGACGCAAATTCAATCTAGGTATTGAGGCTGGTTCTAAACCTGAGCTGCATGCTGTGATTGCCGTACAGTGTCAGAGTGACTCCATCATTATCTGTAATGGCTATAAGGACCAGTCGTATATTGAGTTGGCCCTGTTGGCACAGAAGATGGGTAAGCGCATCTTCATTGTTGTAGAGAAACTGAATGAACTGGAAATCATAGCCAAGGAAGCCAAGAAGTTGGGGGTTAAGCCCAATATCGGTATCCGTATCAAGTTGGCGTCCAGCGGCAGTGGCAAATGGGAAGAGAGCGGTGGTGATGCCTCGAAGTTCGGACTGACCAGTGCCGAGTTGTTGGAAGCATTGGATATGTTGGACAAGAAGGACATGAAAGACTGCCTGCGCCTGATACATTTCCATATTGGAAGCCAGATTACAAAGATTCGTCGTATCCAGACTGCTTTGCGCGAGGCTTCGCAGTTCTATGTACAGCTGCATAAGATGGGCTATAATGTCGACTTCGTGGATTGTGGTGGTGGACTGGGTGTCGACTACGACGGCACACGTTCTCCTTCGAGCGAGAGCAGTGTAAACTATTCTATTCAGGAGTATGTCAACGACTGTATCTATACCTTTGTCGATGCTGCCAATCGTAACGAGATTCCCCATCCTAACCTGATTACAGAGAGTGGCCGTTCGCTGGCTGCCCACCATTCTGTTCTGGTGATTGACGTGCTGGAAACGGCTTCGTTGCCTGAGATGCCTGAGGAATTTGAGCCAGACGAGAACTCACATCAGTTGGTCAAGGACCTCTATGAGATATGGGACAACCTGTCGCCTCGTAATGTGTTGGAAGACTGGCACGATGCCGAGCAGATTCGTGAAGAGGTGCTCGACCTGTTTGCGCATGGTATCGTCGACCTGAAGACGCGTGCTGAGATTGAGGCCATGTATTGGAGTGTGTGTCACGAGATTCATGCCTTGTCAAAGAACCTGAAACATGTGCCTGAGGAACTGATGAATATCGACAAGCTGTTGGCCGACAAGTATTTCTGTAACTTCTCGCTGTTCCAGTCGTTGCCTGACTCATGGGCCATCGACCAGATATTCCCAATTATGCCTATCCAGCGACTCAACGAACGTCCTACTCGTAATGCTACCATTCAGGACATCACCTGCGACTCGGACGGTAAGATAGCCAACTTCGCTACCAACCGTCATAACTCCCACTCTCTGCCTGTTCACACGCTGAAAAAGAATGAGAACTACTATCTGGGCGTCTTCCTGGTAGGTGCCTATCAGGAAATCTTAGGTGATATGCACAACTTGTTTGGCGACACCACTGCTGTCCATATCTCAGTGAAAGATGGCCAGTATCATATCGACCAGATATTCGATGGTGAGACGGTTGAAGAGGTGCTGGAGTATGTGCAGTATAATCCCAAGAAACTGGTGCGTCAGTTGGAAATCTGGGTGGCTAAGAGCGTCAAGCAAGGCAAGATTACCCTGGAAGAGGGCAAGGAATTCCTCAGCAATTATCGTTCTGGACTCTATGGATATACTTATCTAGAATAACTAGAATATGAAAGAAAAGCTAACGATAGTAAAAGTAGGAGGAGCTGTGGTCGAGGACGAACTGCAGCTCTCTCAGTTGTTACGTGACTTCTCTGCTATAGAGGGTCGTAAGGTGCTGGTGCACGGGGGTGGCCGTAAGGCTACGAAGATGGCCGAGCGTCTGGGCATTGAGACGCAGATGGTGAACGGTCGTCGTATTACCGATAGCGATATGCTGGAGGTGGTGACGATGGTATATGGTGGACTGGTCAACAAAAATCTGGTGGCTCGCCTGCAAGCCAATGGTGTCAATGCCCTTGGACTGACGGGAGCCGACGCCAATGCCATTCGTAGTCACAAACGTCCCTTGAAGGACGGTATTGATTATGGCTGGGTGGGTGATGTGGACGCTGCCGATGGTCACATGCTGAGTCGGCTTATTGAGGCAGGCATCACACCTGTGATGGCTCCACTGACTCACGATGGTGAGGGACATATCCTCAATACCAATGCCGACACCATCGCCTCGGAGACTGCCAAGGCGCTTGCTGAGATATACGACGTGACGCTGATTTTCTCGTTCGAGAAGAAAGGTGTTCTTTCGAATCCTGACGATGACGAAAGCGTTATCCCTACCATCACGCGTACGTTATTTAATAAGTATAAGGCCGATGGCACCATCTCTGGTGGTATGCTGCCGAAAATAGAGAATGCGTTAGCGGCTGTTGAGGCTGGTGTCAGTCGTGTTATTATCACATTGGCGACGGCTATCGACGGACAGCATGGCACGGTGATAGAATAAAGTCGACATTTCGAAATATCGTCATAACGAAATAAAAGATGAAAACCATTAGTTTCCAATCCGACATCCTGCCGCTGAAGAACGAACTCTTCCGCATGGCCCTTCGCATTACGCAGAATCGCGAGGAGGCCGAGGATGTTGTGCAGGAAACGATGATAAAAGTATGGAACCGACGTGAGCAGTGGTCACAGTTGGAGTCGATAGAGGCATTTTGTCTGACCATCTGTCGTAATCTGGCACTCGACAAGTTGCGACGTATGGATAATCAAGTGCAGAGCCTGGGAGACGATATTGACCCTACTGACCATAGTCATGGCTCCAATCCTGAACAGGTAACGATCCAAAACGAGCGTACACAGATGGTACGGCAATTGATTAGTAAACTGCCTGAGCGCCTGCGCACTTGTATGCAGTTACGTGATATAGAGGGCAAGAGTTATCGCGACATTGCCACCATTCTCGACATTACTGAACAGCAGGTTAAGGTTAATATTTTCCGTGCCCGTCAGGCTGTCAGGGAACAATATTTGAAGATTGAGAAATAGAAAAAATGAGAAAATGAGAGATTTTTTTGGTTTTTCCTGTAACTTTCTTGTTTTACAAACGTCTTCGATATAGAGACAACAAAAATTAGGTATGGATTACAAGTACATTGAACAACTCATGGAGCGCTATTGGAACGCTGAAACCTCTCTCGAGGAGGAAAGCATCCTGCGTACCTTCTTTAGCCAGAAAGATATTCCGGCTGAGATGGAGCATCTGCGCCCCCTGTTCATCGACGAGGCTGTTGGTGAGACGTTGGACGATGACTTTGATGCACGCATCATGCAGGCCATTGGCAGTGAGCAGGTCGTTAAGGCTCGCGAGGTGTCGCTCACTCAGCGTCTGATGCCACTCTTCAAGGCTGCTGCTGTTGTTGCCATCATCCTTACTTTGGGTGGTGCCCTACAGGCTCCATGGGATAGCACCTGGAATACGCCTGAAGACTATGCCGCCATCCAGCAGGCTGACACAATGAATGTCATCCCTGTGCAGGCTGAAAACATCAGTGTAACAGCATCCGACAGTACTGGCGTGATGCAGGCTGGTCAGCCCAAGGATTAGATTTTTCTATGCTTTCTCTATATTAACATCATGTTTAGTAAAACACAGGGGTTTCAGCTGTGAAGCCATTTACCCCAAGACTCGACCCAAACTAATGATAATAGAAGCGGTCGATTTCTCTCAAATTTTTCATAACATACTAACGGTGAACGGGCTGCCTATCCGATGAGACGGAGGCAGCCCGTTCGATTTTCTCTTACTTGATGACATATCGGATGTGCTGCTTGAGGTTGTGGGAGCAGAGTGTCATCTTGATACGGTAGAGATGTGGGCCCCACATTTGACGGAGAGTAGCGTCCAGCAGAGTGGTCAGGTCTTCTACCTCAAGTGCGAGTTGCTGGGCGTTGTAATTGATGGTATGGCTACCCAGCGTTATGATGCCAGCCTTGGTAAGTTGAGGCTTTATAGGGGTGAGCATCATCAGTTGGGTGGGCGCTTGATAGGCCTTTAAGGCAAAATTTTCTGTTATTTCTACGCGTTTGCCTTTTTGCACTTTAACGGTACGCAGCCACTGTTGTATCTGGGCTTCAGCAGGGTAGGCACCGCTGATATCGAGTGTCAGCTGGCCAGGCTTATGACTGATGATACGTGCCTTATACTGCTTGCCGTCATGCTGGCTGTAACCATTGATGCGTGGCAGATTGTGATAGTCGGACTGCATTGTCCAAATATCGTAACGCTGTCTGGAAAAAGTCTTCGACGTATATTCGCCTACACCAGGGTCGATGAGCAAGGGGGTGCCATCAGGGTAGACTATAAAGGAGCCTACATCGTTGTGGTTATGACTCTCGCCGTTATGCCCACCCTTCATAGCTACGAAGGGCTCACGTGTCGTCATAATCTGCAAGTCAGGCAACCAAACCTCGTTGAGCCGTGGTTCGTGAGGCTCTTCACGTAAAAAGGCTTGGATATGTTTGAGGAAGATGAGCTCACGACCCAGTGAAGGCCAGTTACCACTCTTGTTGTAAAGTTGCGCAGCCTGGTGCAAGACGTCTTCTTGTTGTCCCACCCACGCTGCATATTGACACATGGTCTTGTCGCCTGTCATCAATCCAAAAGGATAGCCGATATTGATGTTCATCATGGCGCGATTGCCGTGAGCATCGGCAAAGTTAACAGCATAGCCATTGCCGATATACATCTTATAAATATATGATTCCATGGCGAGTAACTTGGGGGACGTGAGAAGTGATGAGTGAGAAGTGAAAAGTGAAAAGAGATAATAGGTTTCGAAAAGCGAGGCAGCTGCACGATCCCAATAGTGTGGTCCTTCATCGCAGCCACCATCACCAGGATAGGCCGCCATAAAGGCTTTGCAGGATTTTTCTATTTGGTCGAGTGCTGCTTGACGACGCAGGTCATCATGTTCACAGAACAGGACGCCAGCCAGCCAGTTTGAGCAAATCCAAGGATTCCAATTCATGCCTGCCGTCTTCCACCAGTAATTAGTTGTTAGGGCGGGCTGCAGTATGCGGCGACTGACTTCCTGATCGATGCGTTGGACGAGTAAAGGCGAAAAACGTCCGATTTCATCGGATAATACGTGTCGTGTATAGGCTACGAGTGCTGCCGTCTCTGCATTAAACAGGTCGACAGTCTGATCTTCCGTTCGAGGCACTTCCGTCTTGTAATGGGCAGGCAGTCCCCACCAGGTTTCTTCTAATGTACTCTGCAGCCCATTGATGATATCGGGCATGAAACGGTGTTGCCCCTCTATCAGTTCAGCCATCACGAGGGCTGCCAACTGGCGGCGCTTCTCAAACATCAGCCCTTCGTAATGCGTGCGGTTGCCCGTCTTTTTATATTCCGCAAAGGCACTGACAGGCAGACTGTTCCACTCTTTTTTCAGATAATGTTCGCCAAAAGCGATATAGCTTTGACGCATCGTCTCTGGAATGGAGTCGCGCCAGAATGTGTCGCCCCACTGGGGTAATAACTTGGAAGCCCCCATTGAGAGGGCTGCATAGAATACGGACAACAGTAAAAACGCTCGTTTCATCGACGGATTACCTTGCGTGCACGACGGTTTTTCTGTTTGATGATATTCAAACCACGCTGATACGAGCGACGCAGCTGACCGTTAGCACCAAAGATAGAGGTATCTGATTGCTTACCCTCCCGCAAGCCAGCAGTCAAGATGTCCTGAATACTTGTTGCATAGTTGTCATAGCTAAAGGCTACATCTTTCTTGTCGCCCCATATGTATTCCTCCAGGCCAGGATAGTCAATAAATGGGTTACGGTTATTCTGAATGCCATAGACAGCATTGTTGCGATTAATCTCTTTCTCGCTGACAGGATCGTTTTTAGCCCATTTCATCAACATCTTCAACTGCCATTCGCTCAAGCCAGGATACTTGTTGCCGTCGAGCGTAGGCTGTGATTCTGAGAAACTGGTGTACCAGGTTGGAATCTGTTCCTCATAACAGGTCACCATATAGAAATAGGTGCGCGCAAAGTCGCCTTTGTACGCGTCGTTGGGTTCGAAGACGGTACCTGTATAGCCTTCAAAAGAACATGGGCCTAACTTGCTAAAGTCATTGGCCGATTTCCAGCTTGGATTAGCCGTCTCGCCAAATGGGAAGTTCGAGCGTTTGTTATTTACGACCTTGTCTGTGGGATACATGTGGTGCAGGTCGGTGTACATGGGCATTACCTTACCTCCAAACCAGCTGTTGGGCATCGAGTGCTCACGGTTGTAGTACTGCCCCTCTTGGCTTCCACTGCCAGTATCTTGATTGGTACCAAATTCAAACTCAACCTTGTTAGAGTACATGTCCCACACCTTGCCATTAGGTTTTGCGTCAGTAGTGCGGAAGTGGGTCCAAAGGGCTTTATAGGCAGTATTGAGATCACCGCCTTCGTTACGGTTGTAAATGACGCCACACAATGCTGTTTTCAGTGCTGCTCCCTTCTTACCATCGGCAGCCTGATAGTATGTGCCTGAATTGTTGGGGCCTTGTGCCCAACCAGTTGCTGCCAATGCGAGCAGCCAAGCTGTAAAGAATAGTTTTCTGTTCATAATATTTCAATTTTAAGTTTTAATCTTCCTGATTGGGGAATTGCTGATAGATGCGCAGACCATATTCGTTGGCAGCAGCAAAAACATATTCCATGATGTCTGCCGTATCGTGTTCGAAGTCGTTCCATGCCTGCGCATGCAGCCAGAAGGTGAGTTCCAGACAACAACCACCCTGCGATGCCTCAGCATGTCGTACCAACGGGTTCTTGTCACCCATCACCTTGGGATTGTCGCGCAGCCATTGTTCCAGATGCGTGCGGTACTTGGTGATGTTGGCCACGCCATCATCGTCAAGATGGATTGAGCGGAAATCGAAGAAGATGCGGCGCGACTGCTTGCGCCCCTCATTCTGTTCCATGCCTATCCAGTTTTGGAACGAGCCGTCAACCAAAGTTTGGGGTGATACCGTCACGATGGTGTTGTCGAAGTTGCGCACCTTGACCGTTGTCAGCGTGATATCCTCTACACGACCGTTGGCACCTGCCGAGGCTACTGTAATCCAGTCGCCGACATGCAACATATCGTTGGATGTCAGACGAATGCCAGCTACTAGTCCCTTGATGGTGTCTTGAAAAGCCAGCATCAGGATGGCTGACGCTGCTCCCAGTCCGGCAAAGAGCGTGGCAGGATTCTTGTCGATGATGATGGCTACCACCACGATGACAGCAATGAAGATGATGATAATCTTCAGCACGCCACACAGCGAGTGCATATATTGCTGACGGGCAGACCGTTGCGCATCAGACTCCAACTGCTTCATGGAGTCGCTGAATACGATGAGGGTGCGTGCAGACATGATGGTGATGTAGATGCCAGTCAGGCGCGTCAACACCTCACGAACGGTAGGAAAGTCGAAAAACGTCCAGGGCAGCAACTGCCAGATAACGATGGCTGGCACGATACGACAAGCCGACTTCAGTACACGTTCGCTAAACATCACATCGTCCCATCGGGCTTCTGTCTTCTTGGTTACTTTCAGCACCACAGGAATCAACAGTTTGCTGCATAGCCAACCTGCCAGGAAAGCCAGTGCAAAGGCTATGATAACCAATATGGTATGGGTCACAAAGCTGACGTTGTCGCCAGTCACGCCACAAGCCTCTACCAGTTGTTCAATCCAAATCTGAATCTCTTCCATAATAGTATATTTGCTGCAAATTTAGATAAAATTTTCGAGATTATAAGCCAGTCGAGATAAAAATGTTCACAAATTGCCCCGAAAAATTAGAAATCAAGGCTCACATACGCTCAATCCTATCTTATTCCGTGCTCTAAG
>Ga0256407_10011048_pt1 | contig 12574 bp, 10 predicted proteins | sample RumenRJG_04DNA_FD_193489 | JGI IMG/M metagenome (GOLD analysis project Ga0256407, IMG submission 193489) | Bovine rumen microbial communities from Lethbridge, Alberta, Canada - RJG_04 | ecosystem: Host-associated > Mammals > Digestive system > Stomach > Rumen | place: Canada: Alberta... | reverse complement strand
TTAGATGGTATTTCAAAAGGGTTTTGTTGCGAAAATCCTGAATTTCTTTAATCGAAAGATATTTTGTACCGATTGTCGGAGCGTTAAAATAGTCTTTTCCGAGAACATCTTCATCTATTAAACCCTCTTCTTTTGCGATTTGGTATAATCTTGTTCCGTAAAAGGGTGTTGCTATATGGAGTTCAATAAAATCAGCATCAATTTTAAACATCAAATCTTTCGTTTTTTCAAGGTCTTCTCTGTCTTCCCAAGGGAAACCAATTAAATAAAATCCAAAAATTTTAAGTCCTACTTTTTTTGCAATTCTTCCCGCTTCAATATTTTGCTCGAGAGTTGCACCTTTTTTCATCGTTTCCAAAGACTTTTTACTTCCCGATTCAAAGCCGAATGCAACAAGCCAGCAGCCTGCTTTTTTCATTTCAAAGAGAGTTTCTTCATCAATAGGATTTACTCTTGAATTTGCAACCCATTGAATTTTACCCTGAAGATTTGAGTTTTGAATGAGTTTGCATAATTCAACAGTCCATTTTTTATCCATCGTAAAGGTGTCAGATTTAAAGAAGAAATTTTTTATACCATAATTTTCATAGCAGTCTAAAAGTTCTTCATAAATATTTTGGGGCGAACGAAGTCTTAATTTTCTTCCCGTAATTGTCGGTGTAAGACAAAAAATGCAAGAAGAAGGGCAGCCTCTTGATGTAGCAATTGTTGCCTGCATTTCTCCTGTATCAGGTCTTGTGTATAAACCGTTATTCATCAAATCTCTTGCGGGAAAAGGTATTTCATCAAGGTTTTCAAAACGGCATTTAAAATCCGTTTTTATCCATTTTTCATTATCTTTATATAAAATTCCGTTGATATTTTGAAGTTCCGATTTGTTTTCAAAATGAGCCTTTAAAAGTTCTGAAATAATACATTCCGCTTCTGTGCCGATTAAATAATCAACTTGCGATAAATCAATTGATGATAGCATTTCATCTTCGGGATTATAAAAAATCGCTCCTTTTAATATTATGCAGGCATTAGGAACTGTTTTTTTTATTTTATGAACAGTTTTTATATCATCGAAAATAGTTGTATTAGTAATACTTATAAAGACAACGTCGGGTTTTTGCTTTTCTAAATCACTCAAAAGATTATCTGTTGTTAAATTCTCGCTCTGATAATCTTTTAAAAAGATTTCATAATCGTTTCTCAAAACTGCCGCACAGTAGCCTAAATCATTGCACGCTCTCATTGAGGTTGCTGTTGAGGATTTTACATTTGATTGACACCTTTCTTCACCTCTTTGAAACAATTCTCCGGGCGGATATATAAGAAACACTTTTTTCATCAGTAAATCATTCCTATAAATGTCGCTATCCATAAGAAAATAATTATTCTCAAAATTCTGTCTTTTAAATAAATTTCTGTCGGAGAACAACTGTTTTCATCAATTAACACTATTTGAAGGTACCTTAAAATACCAAGAAGCACGAAAATAGAAGTTACATACAGATAATTGCAATCAAAACGTCCCGTAACTTCAGGAGAGATTGTGTATAAAATATAACAAATGATAATAACGGAAGCCATTATTGACATAGAAACATCAATAAATTGCCTGTTGTATGAAGAAATACAAGTCCTTACATTTTCGTATTTCAAATCATCTCGGCGTTTTGCAATTGCAAGGAACATCGCAAGTAAAAAGGTCATAATTATTATCCATGGTGACAAAATAACACCTGTTACGGTAGAACCTACAAAAAGCCTTATTAAATAACAAATAGCAACAATAACAATATCAACAAGGGAAATTTGCTTTAACCATCTTGAGTATAAAAGATTGATAACAACATAAAGCCCTATTATCGGAAGAGTTTGAGGAATATAAGCAAATGAAATTATAATTCCCGACAGAAGTAATATTATGGCAAGACCTAAGGCAATTTTTATTGAAATTAATCCGCTCGGAATTGCTCTTGTTTTTTTTATCGGGTGGTTTATGTCTTCGTCTTTGTCTAAAATATCATTGATTATGTATACAAAACTGGCGACAAAAGAAAAAGCAATAAAAGCAATAATAAGTAATTCAATTTTGTCGATATTTTTAAATTCCTGAGCAAAAATTAAAGGTGCAAAAATAAAAAGGTTTTTAACATACTGTTTTATTCTTAAAAGATTAAATACCGTTTTTATTTTTTCCATAAAAAATCTCCGAATTTAATAACAATTATTTTATCAAAAAAAAATTAATTCGGATATTTTAGTTTTAAAAACGTATATAAAAATTTTTTTGCCTGTCATAATACAAATATCATTTACAAAACAAGTTTATTATTGCATACTTATTTTATTCAAATTAGGATAAAATATGCTAAATAAATATTTTTACAATATTTCTGTAACCATTGTCGGAATTATAACCGCAATATTTATACTTACAACAGTCGGCGGATTGTTCCACATTCCCGTTAATCCTCTTTATGTTTTTATACCTTTTATCGGCGGAGTTTTTTATTTAAAAAAACAATCAAACGAAAATATAGATTTTTTAAAACAGTTTTTGGTTTTGTTATTAATAATAATGTTTTCGTATATAGTTTCTATTTATGTTTGGGATTCTTCTGCAGACGGAAGATGGTATCATTCGGCAACTTTGGTAATGCTTAAAATCGGTTGGCTGCCTGTTTATCAGAATTTTATGGATTTTTCACTAATCTGTCGTGTTCATCAAACAAGTGCTTTTTGGAGTAATTGCTATTTAAAATTTATAGAAATTGTCGGTGCAAACATATATAAATTAACTAATATGCTGGAAAGTGCAAAATCTATTAATTTTATAATTTCCTTTGCCGTTTTTATGTATTCTTTTCATGTATTGAAAGAATTTAAACCGCAAAGTAAATTTGTTCCGTTTATAACTTCTGTTATAATTATTTTAAATCCCGTTTGTATATGTCAATGGTTTACTAATTACATTGATTTACATTTATATTTCGCCTTTGCACTATTAGTGTTAACTTTAATAAAAGTCGAAATTCAGCAAGAGACAACAAAAACAGATTTATTTATGTTCTTTTCATCGGCTTTAATGCTTGCAATGACAAAATTTACAGGGTGTATGTATCTTTTTGTTATTTGCTCTATATATCTTATTTATCTTGTTTTGTTGAAAAGAAATATTAGAAAATATATTAAAACGGTTTTAATCATTGGAAGTTTGATTTTGGTAACGGGGATAAGTCCGTTTTATACAAATTTTAAGATGTATGGGCATCCTTTTTATCCTGTATGCGGCAAAAATAAATTAAATTTTATATTCAAAAATATGCCTGCCGACTTTGGAAATATGTCTAATGCAGAAAGGTTTTTAAGAAGTAATTTTTCTGAATCGGCACTGTCAACAAACAATACCGAAAACCAAGTATATAGAAAATCAGTTAAATTAAAAATACCTTTTTCCATAAATATAAAAGAACCATCATACCTTTTTTGCTTTCCTGATATGAGAGTGGGCGGGTTTGGGTATCTATGGAGCGGAATATTATTGCTTGCTTTATTTTATTTACCTTTTATAAGATTTAGAAACAAACATGAAAAATCTTTATTTTGGTTACTCACTATAATAGTACTTGCTTCAACCTTTTTGAATCCTCATTGCTGGTGGGCAAGACTTGTTCCTCAATTTTGGCTGTTCCCATTGTTTATCATTCTTTTTGGACTATTGCAAGATAAATACAACAATAAATATTCTAAATTTTTAAAATCATTACTATTGTATCTTATTACCTTATCTTTTATGGTTAATTCGTTAATTGTTTTATTTCAAAATATGGAATTTACTCTAAAAATATCAAAATTGTTAAAAGTACCTTATGATTATATTGATTCAAATAAGAAACCGCAAAATAAAATACTTCTAATGGTAAAACCTGATAACAATGATGACAGATTTATTGTTGATGACACAATTATTCCTCACATTGAAGAATACTATGGTAAAGAAAGTATTATTTATGTGAATTATGATGAAAATAAAGTTAATTCGGAAGAGTATCTCCCTATACAACATATTTATGTTCTGAATAAACCTTATTATTTTTTCAAAATTGAGAAAAAACCGTAATTTTATTTACATTAACCTGCTTTTGTAGGATACTGGCTAAAAAGGATAAATATGATTAATAAATATTTTTATAATCTCTCTGTAACAATTACTGGAATTATAACCGCAATATTTATACTTACAACGGTCGGTGGGTTGTTTCATATTCCGGTAAACCCTTTTTATGTTTTTATACCTTTTGTCGGCGGAGTTTTTTATTTAAAAAAACAATCAAACGAAAATATTGATTTTTTAAAGCAAATGTTGATTTTAATGCTAATAATAATGTTTTCGTATTTTCTTGCAATCTCAGTATGGGATTGCTCTTGGGATGGCAGAAGTTCTCATATTGCGACGGTTATTCTTCTTAAAAAAGGCTGGCTCCCAATATATGATAATTATAAAACTTTTGCTGAAACCTGTAATGTATATCCACAGGTTGCTTTTTGGGGTAATTGCTACCTTAGATTTACAGAAGTCATTGGGGCTAACATATATAAGTTAACCGATTTGATTGAAAGTGCAAAAACAGTTAATTTTATAATGTTATTTTCTGTTTTTATGTATTCTTTTTGTGTATTAAGTATAGAGAAAAAAAATATTGTTTTCCCCTTTTTAAGCGCTTTTGTAGTAACATTTAACCCTGTTTGTATTTATCAATGGTTTACAAACTATATTGATTTGCATATATATTTTTCTTTTACTCTCTTGATTTTGACAATAGTTAAAATTGAATTTCAAAAAAATGCAGGTAAAACAGATTTATTTGTATTTGTCTGCTCGTCAATAATGCTTGCAATGACAAAGTTTACAGGCAGTATGTATCTGTCTATAATTGTGTTTTTATATTTTATTTATCTTGTGATTTTAAAACGAGAAATAAAAAATTACGTCAAAATAATCGGAGTTACAGGTCTATTACTTATTTTAACTGGAATAAGTCCTTTTTATACAAATTTCAGAGATTTTGAACACCCTTTTTATCCTTTGTTCGGACAGAATAAGATTAATATTTCAAGCGAGAATATTCCGTATTCTTTTAAAGAAAAAAACAATGCTGAAAGGTTTTTTATAAGCACTTTTTCTGAAACATTAAATTCTGTTGATGATTCCGTTGAAAAAATTGAAATAATGAAAATTACCCCAAAATTAAAAATTCCGTTTACAATAAATAAAGAATCGATTTTTAATTGTTTTTATTGTGCTGATATGAGGATAGGCGGATTCGGATATTTTTGGAGCGGGATATTGCTACTTTCACTCATTTATTTGCCATTTATAAGATTCCGAAATAAAAATGAAAAAAATATTTTTTGGTTAATTACAACTTTAATTCTTTGTACGACTTTTGCAAATCCTCACAGTTGGTGGGCAAGATATGTTCCTCAATTGTGGCTTTTCCCGATATTTATATTCATATTTGGTCTTTTACAAGAAGATTTTGCAAATAATTTATCAAAAAAAGTAAAAAACTTTGTTTTATATTCGATAATTATTGTATGTGTTTTAAATTCTTGGATTGTTGTTGAGCAGAATACCGATTTTAATTTACGTCTGACTAAATATTTAAAAGCACCTTATAATTATATAGATTCTATAAAATCAAAGAATTCAAAAATTTATTTAATGAAATTGCCTGAATGGGAAAATATGGAAATTGCTGATGAGACAATTCATCCTCATTTGGAAGAATTCTACGGAAAAGAAAACATAATTGATGTTTCGTATGATGAAAAGAAAATTTTTCTCGGAGAATTTATTCCTTTTCAAAAACAGGCTTATGTGGTTAATCGACCTTGTTATTTCTTTAAAATTGAAGAATAATCAGAAAAGAGAATTTTTTAACAATTTAAGTCCGTATTTTAAGTAGTTCATAAACACGGGCAAAGAGTTTATTCTTGAAAGTTTTTTCCAAATATAAGAAGGTCTTGTATAGTATTGAAAAAGGGTTTTCTTTCTGAATTCCGAAAGTTTTTTTGCAGGAATTTTTCCATATTTTTCGTAAATCTTATTAAAAGAATCATAACCCGTGATATCCGGTAATTCCGTGCTTTTTTCAATTAATTCGTTATAAATCGGTGTATTTGGAAAAGGAACAACAATTGAAATTTCTATATAATCTGCGTTGACATCAAATATATGTTTTTTAACTGCTTTTAAATGACTTTCATCTTCCCAAGGAAAACCTATCAAAAAGTACCCCATTATTTCTAATTTGTGTTTCTTACATATTTTTGCGGCTTTTAAATTCATTTCTGTTGTAGTTCGTTTATTCATTTTTGATAACGATTCGTCGCTTCCCGATTCAAAACCCATCGCAACAAGTGAACAACCTGATTGCTTCATTAATGAAACAAGTTCATCTGTAATGTTATCGACCCTTGCCGTTGCAACCCAATTTATTTTTGAATCTAAACCCTCTGAAATCAATAGTTTACAGAAGTCTAAAATTTTTGCTTTGTTTGCGGTAAAAGTGTCTGATTTAAAGAAAAAATTTGTTATGTTGTGCTTTTCCACACATTCTTTTATTTCTTTGACAATATTTTCATTTGATCGTGAACGGATTTTTTTACCCGAAATAACAGGAGATAAACAATATGAACAAGAATAAGGACAGCCTTTGTCCGTCACAATAAGAGCCATAGGCTGATTTGTTTCCGGATTTATGTAAAGAGCGTTATTCATTGCTTCTCTGTCGGGAAAAGGAAGATTTTCAAGTTCGTCCTTAAATTCTTTCATCTCATTTATAATCCAATTTCCGTTATTGTTTTTGTAGGATATTCCCTGAATATTTTCTAATTGACTTTTATCGTTGTAATGTGCATTTACTAAATCACCTATAATAAATTCAACTTCACCGCCTATTAAGTAATCGACATTATTTAGACTTAATTTGTTTAAAAATTCAATTTTGGGATTGAAAAATATACTTCCTTTTAAAATGATAACTGTTTTTTGATTGATTTTTTTTATTGTTTCAACAACTTTTAAATCATCTGATATACTTCCGTTGGTAATACTCATGAAGACAATATCAGGATTTTCTTTTTTTAAATCCTTCGTTAAATCTTCAATTGTAGCCTTCTCTCCCTGATAATCTTTTAAAAAGGTCAAATAATTATTCTGTTTTAAAATAGAAGAAACATATCCTAAGTCATTACAGGGTCTGTTTGTATTTGCACTTGAAGAACTTATATCTATCTGGCATCTGTCCTCGCCACGTTGGAATAATCTTCCGGGAGGATATATAATCATGACTTTTTTCATTTATTCATTTCCAAGTTAAATAACCAGATTATTATAAAAACAAGGAAAAACATTGTCAAACAAAATTCCTTGTGCTATGCTTGTTTGCGAGATACTTATCTTTGCTGAAATTTGGTGAAATACAGAATTGAAAAAACTTATTATAATACCAACTTATAACGAAGTAATAAATGTAAGACCTCTTATAGAACAACTTTTTGAAAATGTCTTTGCCGGTGAAGATATAAGTATTCTTGTGGTAGATGATAATTCTCCTGACGGAACGGCAGATGTTGTCGAAATTTTACAAAAAGATATGCCTAATTTGTATCTTATAAAGAGAAAAGGGAAAGATGGTCTCGGCTCTGCATATAAAGAAGGTTATAAATGGGCAATAGATAATGGATATGACGTTGTCGTTCAATTAGATGCCGATTTTCAGCACCCAATTGAAACAATTCCCGAAATGCTTTCAAAAATTCCCGAATATGATGTTGTTATAGGTTCAAGATATGTTGATGGCGGAAATTGGGATTATTGTAAAAATAAAATTACCTTGCAAAAATTTATTTCTAAAGCGGGAAGATTTTATCTGTCAAAATTTTTAGATTGTCCTGTTCAGGATATGACAGGCGGTTTTAATGTTTGGAAAACGAGTGTTATTTCTTCAATTAATCTTGATAAAGTTTCTTCAAAAGGTTATGCCTTTCAATTTGAAATGAAATATCGTGCTTATAAAAATAATTTTAAAATCGTGGAATATCCAATTCAATTTAAGAAAAGAGAGTATGGTGAATCTAAGATGAATTTCAAAATAATTTTAGAGGCACTTTTGATGGTTTGGAAACTGAAATATAAAAATGACAAATAAATATTTTTATAACCTTTCTGTTGCATTATTTGGCTTAATTATTTTGACTTTTTTGATATCGTCAATCGGTCTTGCTTTGCATATACCTGTTAATATTTTATATATAATTATTCCGATATTTTTAGCCATTTTTTATTTAAAAAAGTTCTCTCAAACAAAAGATGATTTCTTAAAGCAATTATTAGAATTTTTACTGATAGTTCTTTTTTCATATTATTTATCTTTATTTTTTTGGGATTATTCTTGGGACGGAAAGTCTTATCATATGGCTTCAATAATTATGCTCAAAAAAGGATGGCTTCCTATATATGACAATCTTCCGGAGGTTGTGCAAAAATTCGTTATCTATCCTTTTAATGCAAACTTTTCTGAAATTTATCCCAAATTTTGCGAAATAACAGGTGCAAATTTTTATAAAATTACTGGTTATATCGAAAGTTCAAAAACGGCGAATTTTATTCTTTTATTTTCAGTATTTATGTATTCTTATACCGTTTTCAAAAAATTTATAACAAAAAATATTGCTTGCATTGTTTTTTCTTTGCTTGTTTGTATAAATCCGATTTGTATATGTGAAATGTTTACAAATTTGGTTGATTTACACATATATTTTGCTTTTGTTTTTTTACTTCTGACGGTTTTAAAAATCGAAAAAACAAAAACAATAACTAATATTGATAAATTTGTTATTATTGGCTCCTCTTTAATGCTTCCTGCTATTAAATTAACGGGAATAGCCTACTTAACCGTTATTTATTTCTGTTGGGGAATATATCTGATTATTGAAAAAAAAGAAATTAAATATTTAGTAAAAACTTCAATTATAGTTGCATTGCTGACATTGATTACATGTATAAATCCATATATAACTAATTTTAAGAATTACGGACACCCTTTTCACCCTGTTATGGGTAAGAATAAAATAGATGTTATTACAAAAGAGTATCCGAGAGGATTTTCTGAAAAAAGTACATTGGAAAGATTTTTAATAAGCACATTCTCCGAATCTTCAAATTCGATTGAAAGACACCCGAATCAAGCATTAAATGTTCCCGTAAATTTAAAAATTCCCTTTACAATACTGAAAAATTCACCGTTAAGAAGTTTTAAAGTTGCAGATATGCGGGTAGGAGGTTTTGGTTATTATTGGAGCGGAATTCTTTGTTTAACATTCTTATTGCTCTTATTTTTAAGATTTAACTTAAAAGAAGATAAAAAACTCTTTTTATTAGCATTATCAATGATTCTTTTTACGGTTATCTCAAATCCGCACTCTTGGTGGGCAAGATTTGTTCCTCAATTATGGTTGCTCCCGATTTTTTTAATAATGTTTTCTTCGGCTGATTTAAGAAACTTTGCAAAAACGAGGAAATTTATTTCTTATGTTTGTATATTTTTTATTATTTTAAATTCGGTTATTGTTTTTCAACATCAATTAGTATTTAATCTTAAGTATTCCTGTTATAACAGGCAATTTTTTGATATGGTAGAACAACAATCAAGACCAAACGGAATATATTTTATGAGAAATACCGATTTTAAAGGTAAATTGGCGGATGAAACAATTCTTCCTCATTTAGAGGAAAGACATATAAAACTTATCAAAACAGAATATGATAGAAATAAAGTTATTAAAGAAAATTTTTTAAGTTTGCAATTAGTTCCTGTATATGACTTTTATTATTTTTATAAGCCCGTTTTAATTGACAACAGTTTAAATAAGTAATAATATTCATGTAATTATTGAGTGAAATTAGGGCTAATGAGAAATACTGATTTATTAAATTATTGGTTAAAATCAACACCTGAGTTTGTTTTTTTTAAAAACAGCGAAGGTCAATATATAAACACCTCGCAATCTAATGCTGAACTTGCTGGTTTCTCTTCCTCAAAAGAGATGATTGGTAAGTATGATTACGAGATATATCCTCCCGAAATTGCACAACAATTTTTGATTCAGGATAAAAAAATATACGAAACAAAAAAACCGTTATATGATATTTTGTGGGTAAATCACCCTAAATTAGGGAGAATTCAAATTAAATGTTTTAAGGCTCCCATGCTAGATGATGCAAACAATGTTATAGGTCTTTACGGAATATCCGTAAATATTACCGACAAATTCAGAATGAAAGAAAATATAAAAAAACAAAAAGCAAAAACACAGACAATACTGGATAATATTCCCGCTGCTGTTTGGATTAAGAATAATAATAATAAGTACATTACAATTAATTACGCTTTTGAAAAATTTTATAAGGTTAGCAGAGCGGATATTATAGGACAAAATAATAATATTGAATTGTTAAATAAAATATTTTCGGTTAATGACATAGAATTAATCAGACTTCAAGATATGGAAGTTATGAGAGAAAAGAGAACAAAATCTTTAACACTTTTGACAAATGAAGGAAAAAAAAGCCGTCTGGTTTTGATAAAAAAATCACCTTTAATAAAAGGAGACGGATCTTGTGTCGGATTAATCGGTATGTCGAATGAATTGAAAACTCAAGGTACTATCGATATGTTATATGGAAAGAATATTTAATGAATTTAAAAAAATTTTTTATAGTTAATTTTGTACTTATAATTTTTGTTTTAATAGTAACAGAATTATTTTTTTATCAGGCATATAGAAACAAGTATTATGAATTAACAAAACTTCAATTACTCAATCATACCGATGCTTCAGAAAAAAATATAAAAGAGGCTCTTCCTTCTTATAAATGGTCAATTTTGTATGATTATAAGAAGCACAGGGATAAAGACAAGTTTGTTATTACAGGAAACTCTGATAAATTACCGATTATAACTATCGGCTGTTCTTATGCGTATGGGATATTCCTTAATAAATATGATACTCTTGCAGGACAATTAAATAAGGTAACAGGAAGAACTGTTTATAATTTGGGTTTGCCTGCTACCGGTCCTCAATTAGTATATGAGCAATTGTCTTCTCCTTTAATAAAACAAGAAATTCCTAATGCGGAATATGTAATATATGTATTTTTGCATAATCACATAATGCGGCAGTTTATGAAAATAACAACTCCTAACAAAGGCTATGTAAATCCTTGTTACTTTATTGATAAAAAAGGTAATTTAAAAAAGAAAAACAATTTTCCTTTGTTTATAAATTCTTCTTTTGCATACAGAACGTATATAGAAAACCAAATGGCTAAAGATAATTACCAAGAAATACAAAACGGACTCCCCTTACTTTTAAAAACTATGGAAGAATCTGTAAAAGTAATGAAAAAAAATTATCCAAATGCAAAATTTGTTTTTATAGAATTTCCGCAAGCGCATATGTGTACTCCGAATTATGTGGATAAATCGACGGAATTAACGGATAAAAATATAAAAGATTTAGAAAAATTAGGAATAATTTATATAAATGCAGAACAACTTGTCGGGCATAAATACAGGGATGTAAAAAAATACAGAATTGCTGACCAAGACCACCCGAATGAAACTGTTTGGAAAGAAATTGCTCCTGCTCTCAAAAAGAAGTTAAATTTGTAAATAAACTTAGAAATATTATTAAAGACAAAAATCATATATTTCAAATTTTTGATTGATAAAAATCAGTTCATGTTGAAATAAGATTTTTACCATAGTATTATAAAATTAATTCAGGAGAAATAACGATGAATCAAATTATAAAAACAGCATGGGACTTAAACGAAAATTGTGAAAACAGATATAAATTAGTCTATGAAATTGCAGAACTTGCAAAAAGATTAGTTGATGAAAATCAATCTAAAAGAGTGAAAGATGAATTTGGATTTGAAGAATACGGTTGTGATACTTCCATTAAAAAGGAAAATCCTGTTGAGCATGCCATTATTGTAAAATCTTCAGAAACAGATGATTCCGGTCTTGTTGGCTAATTAATTGTTTTTTAAGTTTATATAAAAAGAAAACACCTTTATAAGGTGTTTTTTCTTTATCAATTCTCTATCTTCTCATTTAGCATTACTAATTTAATGCAAGTAATCTTCTCTTTTCGATACCCATATCGGAATTTACCGTTTTGGCATTCATTAATGCCATCGCTCTCCTCTTTTTAGCACCTTCCAATAAAAATTCAACACTACCTGAAATGTTATTGTTAAGTACTGACATCTTTTTTATCATTTTTGTAAATTCCTATTTCTTTCTTACATGTTATATGTCGGCACTTGTTATTTAAATCTTTAGTTTTTAAATTGTTTTTTTAATATTTATTTACAAAAAAAAACCAACGTCCTAAATCGTTGGTCAAAACTCTCATATCTTTCACTTAATTCATTATTTTACGGCTGCGAGTCTTATATTGCTCACGCCCATATCGGCATTTACCGATTTTGCACTTAATAGTGCTG
>Ga0256407_10011045_pt1 | contig 12574 bp, 19 predicted proteins | sample RumenRJG_04DNA_FD_193489 | JGI IMG/M metagenome (GOLD analysis project Ga0256407, IMG submission 193489) | Bovine rumen microbial communities from Lethbridge, Alberta, Canada - RJG_04 | ecosystem: Host-associated > Mammals > Digestive system > Stomach > Rumen | place: Canada: Alberta... | reverse complement strand
TTCGTCTTTAGTCATTTTTCTTTTATCTCCTTAAAAACTTCCAATGGTCTTTATTTTTACAATACTCATTTTTTACATCTTTTAAGTCACAAAATAAGTTTCCTATACCAATGTCTTTACTGATGTTGAAATAATAGCAATTACCACAACACTTCATTTTCTCAATCTGTGCCTCAAGTTCCTTAATCTTTATATCTCTGCCTTCAAGTTGGTAGTCTGCATTGGCTAGTTTATCTTCAAGTTCTGCAATACGCTTTTCTCTTGGCTCTGCACCTAAAACATAACCTATGTTAAATACTTCACCTTCATCTTGGCAGGCTATAAACTCTCTATCTACTTCTCTATATTTTTCTTCTGCTTCAATTTCAAGTTCTTCTTTAGTCATTTCAAATCCTGTCATTTCAGTCCTCCTTTTCAATTTCTTCAAAGTTTTTCGGCTCTGTATCAGGGAACCAGGATAGATGAAAACAACGTTCATCAGTTACAAGCGGATGCTCGCTTTTCAGCTTTTCAAGGTCTAATTTAACAGACGCCGCCTTTTTTACTGGCTTTGGAATATCACGATTCTTTGCACAGTCAAACCATTTTTTATTTTTTATAAGCCGTTCTTTTACAGCTTCTAAAATCTTTTTTACCTGTTCTTTAGTCCATATCTTTGTTTGCGTATGATTTACCCTTCCCCAAGTAGTAGGGAAGTGCTGTTCTCTTGTTACTGCCAGAACTATAAAAGCAGAACAGTTCGCAAGTTTTGCAACTTCCGCCGTTGTCTTATAGCCTCTTGTATCTTTTGTAAATTCTATATTTGCCATTATTCTTTCCTTTTGTTCATAGTTTTATTTTTGTTAACTTCATCCCAAGTATGATGATTTTCTGATTCCCTAATCTTTTTAGGCTTTCCGCCGTTTAGTGCGTTGTAAAACTCCTGGATGTCGTTTGTGGTAATACATATCCACAAATTAAGCCACGCCATTTTTTTAGGATCTTGTCTTTTATAACCTCTGCTTGCAACTTCCATTTCTAAAACTCCAAAAAAAGCTGTCCGTTTGGATCTTCTTTTTTTTCTGAATTAATTTTTTTCAATCTTTCAACTTCTTCCTCTTTCAGTCTTTCTGACTTTTCTTCTTCCGTTTCGTATTCGTAAGAAAGATTGTAAAAGTCAGATATATCTGCTGTGCGCTCGTCAATCTGCAAGTTTTGATTAAATAAAACTTCCTTGACTTTCCAGTAACAAACGTCTTCAAGTTTCTTTATATAAAAAGTCTTGTTTCTTTTATAAATTGCAAGAACTCGCAATGCCGCATCTTCTGCTTTGAAAATCAAATCAGGAATACGGATTCCCACAGCCTGTTTTTTTGCCAAAGAAATACAAACATCTCTTATTACCGGGTAAACTTCCCAGAGAAAATCAAAATTTCCTGATTCCCAGTATTTATTCTGAGCTTTGTAAAAAGGCAGGTTACGGTCTTTTTCGTATTCTGACAAATCAGAAATAAGAACGTTCTCCCGATAATCTGCAAAAAAGTCAAAGTCTGTCTGTCCTTTTGGCGTTTGTTTCATTTTCTTTTTGTCTGCCTGTAATCATCAGCACTAATTGTGATAACAGCTGCACCATCCATAAGGCGGCTTAAAATGTCGCTTGAAAGCCAGGATTCTAAACAATCCTTTCTTGTACACTTTGAGCAGTAGTCATTGTTGTTAAAAATACATTCAGATTTTTTTACCAGGTTAGAAGTAAAGCCTAAAAACTTTCCGCTTGTTGTGCGTCTGTTAACAACTTCCGATAAAAAGTTATTTTCAGCTTCAGAACCTTTTGTACGCCCGAACTCGTCAATAACAAGCGCCGGTGTTTCTGTCAGTTCTTCCAAAAGTGCTATTTCTGTTTTTTTAGGATTTACAAAGCATTCCCTATAGCGTGCATAAAGCTCATACGCACTAAGCATTTTTCCGCCCAGACGTTTTACAATACAAGCCATAAGCATAGTTTTTCCAACTCCGTTCGTGCCAAGAAATACAAGTTTATTTGTATTCCCATCAACTACATCTTTACAGGCTGCAAGGGCTTTTTTCTGTGAATCTGTTGTTGCTTTGTATTTTGAAAACTTTGCGTCAAAATATTCTTCCCGGATTCCCATTGCCAGATAAGCTTTTTCTTTGATTTCTCTTTCAAACTTTAGTTGCTTACGTCTTTCTGCTTCGTCATACTGTTCAACACATTCATCGCAATAAAGCTGAGCAACAGTGTTTTTGAAAACTGCGCTGAAATAAACCGCTTCAAACTCTTTGCCGCATTTTTTACAGTTAGTTTTTATCGTTTTTATCGGGAACAGTTTATTTAATTTTTCCTGCTCCATCGGTGCAAACTCAACAGCCTCCATTTTTCTTTCCTCCTACCCATCAATTACAAAGTGTAATTGTTCTTATTGCCTTTCAGTGCCTGGCTCTGTTGTTGTCCTGTTTTGGCGTTTCTTGTTGCCCATCCCTTAACCGCCATCTGCCAATTTTTCATAGCGTTCCTTCCAATTCGCCAACCATTTGATTCGTAGTAATTGCAGAATACTTCTGCATCTACGTTTGTTATATTTTGTGTTTTTATAAAATCCTGTACTTCTTGCAAAGTCGGTTTTACAAACTTTTCTTTTTTTGCCTTTGGCTTTGGTTTTTCTGCCTTTTCTTTTTTGTTCTGCCATCGTTTCAAAGCTCCGGCGGATTTCTTTGCATTTGTCCGCATTGGCTCACCGATAACAAGTAATACGTTTTTTTCTTTTTCGCTTAATTCAGAAAGTGCAGAATTGTTTCCGTTTGCGTAGTCTAAAAGTGCATCAAGATATTTTTTAAAAATCAGTGAATCACCTTTAGAAAGTACGTCAAGAAAATCAAGCCATTCTGTTTTTATATTCATTTCTGTCTCGCCTAAAAAGCCGCACCATCTGAAAAGAGTAGTGCGGCCTTGTGTTTAGAAAATATCAAAGTTTTTATCTTCAAGTGCGTCTCGCTCTGCAGCAAGATCACCGTCAGACTTTGCTTTTTCTTCTGCTTTTGCTTCAAACTTTGTTTTGAAAAGAACGATTTCTTTGTATTCAGGTTTCTTTTTCTGATTACGAACTGTTATTGTTCCTTTTTTACCTATCCAGGTCTTTACATCAAAGTTTCCTTCTGGAATGCCAAACGATGCAAAAACTTTTGTCATTTGTTGATTCCAAATCTTCAAAGCATCCTCTTTGCTAAGCTGTCCATAGCCTTGAGTTGGCGAATCGTTTAATAAAAAGATGTTTGGGTAAATGTCCTTATCGCCATCTACAGAAACAGTTCCCTGAATGTAATCACCGAAAGAACCTTTTTTAATTTCGCAGCTTGTAATAACTGCATTTTCATAAACTCCGCAATCAAGCCCACGTCTTGAATCTTCGTGTTTAAAACCGTTTCCAAAAGCCATATACTACTCCTTTGCTTTTTGTATTTTATTTGCCGGAATATCATTTTTAGACATATTCCAGAATTGTCTGATTCTTGAATCAACAGCTTTTAAGTCATTGTCAATAAATTCTTCTTCTGCGCTGAACATTCCTAAAGGTGTTTTTACAGTGTCAAAGCCGTTGTTTTTTGTGGAAAAACAATAGCGCCCATCTTTTACGACAGACTTCAAAACAATTGTTGAAAGCCCTTCGATGCAGACCATCGAATCAAGCATTTTTCCAACAGTACGGAAATGCTCTCTGCCATCTTCGTGAACTTCAGACTGCCCGATAAAATACACAATCTTGTCATTGTCTAATTCGTTGGTACAGAAGTTCAGCAAGTTATAAAAGTTATTAGCAAGCTGCACAAACTTGTCAAAACCTTTTTCCGCACTTTTGCGCATATACTCATCTACAAGTAAGTATGTGCTATCGTCTATGATGATAGATTTTGATTCTGATTTTTTTAGAGCTTGTGTAATCTGCTCATAGTTCTTGCTTGTTGCTACTGCAAAATCAGCCCGGAAGGGAAGCGGCTTGTTTGTGACGTTCACAACAGATACTTCACCTTTTTTGAAATTACGCATAGAAGAACTTTTCCCCGTTCCGCTTTGCCCATAAATAATACAAATAACTGCCATCTTTTTACCTCCTCTGGCTTATCTGTAAAAATAATTAAAGTTTTCTTTATCGCTTTCTTTATCCCATCTTTCAGTCATTGAACCATCAGAAAAAACTGTCCTTTCAATAATTCCTTCTTGATACTGTTCAACTTTTTCAGGAACACCTCTTTTTTCCCAAAGTGAACGAAGCCTTAAAAGTTCTTCTCCAAGCGGCGTATCCCATACAGCCATTCTTGCCTGGTGCATTTCGTAGTCATAATCAATTTCCCACTTCAAATATTCTTCGTTAGCTTTATCCCAACACCAGTCCGGCGCATTTTTGCGAACTTTCGGACATTCCCCACGCCTTGCAATAAAAGCCTTTGCAGCTTTTTCTTTTTCAATGTCTACGAGCTTATCAAACTCTTTATCCAGTTCTTTAATTCTTTCCAGTAGATTCACGCTTTAACCTCTTTTCAAAGCCTTTTTGTGCATTGTTGTAAAACTGAGCCAAAAGCCAGTCTTTACGTTTTTCGCAAAATGATTTCATTGCAAAGCAATACTTAATTTGATTTTTTAGATTCTTGGTTCCCATTTCTCCATCCACACGAATTTAAAAAAAATAACCCGGTCTAATGGCGTGAACATCAGACCGGGTTTTATATTTAATCGGTTGCCCGAATAAATTCCAACTTTTAGATACTGTAAACATTCACGCCGTTTACAGTGTTAACTGTAATGGTATTTTGTAAGATTGTCAAGAAGTTTATTAAAGTGTAATACTTTTTTTTCCGACAAATAGATTATGACACAATACGAAAGAAAGCAAAAGCGCAAAATGCTTGTAATTCCTCTTGTAGCTTCCGGGCGCTTATCAATACGAAAAGCCGCTAAAACATTGAATATGTCCGTTCAAGGCGTATTTATGCTAAAACACCGATACTTAAAAATCGGGAATAATGCCTTTATACGCCAGTGCGATCATGTTGCTCATAACCGCAAAATCACAAAAGAAGCTGAGAAAGCAATTATAAATCTTTATAACAACTTTTATTCTGGCGAAAACTTCTCTGCGTTTCAAAAAAATCTGTTGCTTGCAGAAAATATTAATTTATCTTATGCAGCAGTATTGCGAATCTTTCAGCGTAATAAAATTAAATCTCCAAAGACCTACAAAAGAAACACAAAGACTTTTGGTATAAGACCGGAACGAATGGCAGAAGGCGAACTTGTACAGATGGATGCATCAAAACATCAATGGTTTATGACACCCGAATATTTCACCCTTTCAGGCGCTGTTGATGATTCCACGCATAAAATACTTGCACTGTATATGACTAAAAATGAATGTCGGCAAGGCTATAACGGAGTTCTAAAAGAGATGTTCAAAAAAGACGGTGTGCCGCTGAACTTTTATGTAGACAGACACAGCTCCTTCGTGCGTAATCCACGCAAAGATTTTGGAACAGAAAGCGAACGTCTTTTTTATAGCCACAACGAAAAAACACACTTTATCGACATCTGTAATAAATTAAATATAAATGTGATCCTTGCACTTTCTCCGCAGGCAAAAGGCAGAATTGAAAGGCTCTGGGAAACCTTACAGGGACAATTACCTTTCCTTTTCAGAAGGCTGGGAATCAGAACGCCACACTCCGCAAACATCTATCTTCGTGATGTGTTTATCCCGTTCTACAATTCCCTTTATGCCATTCCTTCCCAAAATCACGCCAATTGTTTCAGGCAGACAAGATTAGACCTTTCAGAACTTCTTGCTGTCAAAATCCCACGCTACTGCGATAAGGAAGGCTACTTCACTTTGTATGACGATTATTTTTTTGTGCCATCTCTCGCCGGGTCTTACCGTAAAAAAATTACAGTTTATATTTCTGATGACTTCGGAGTGAAGGCAAAATACAAAGACAAGTTTTATGAAGTGGAATATACAGACAATTTCAGCAATACCCAAAGTTCAGGACTTCCAGCAGAAGTTCAGCGCATTGTATCTGATTTTCTCTGTTCAGACTTACGTCAGGAAAGCAACTAAATCAATTTTGCATACTATATCTAATAATATAATATAATATAATATAATAATATATATATAGTATGCATTTTAAAAAAAACGCAATTTTTAACGCAATTTTTACGCATTTTTAACACAAAAAAACACATTTTTTCAACTTTCTTCTATATAACCGACAGACTAACTTTTTGAATGCATATTAAGTAAAATGCATTATATGCACTTTACCTCTAATATGCATATATGCATTTTACTTCTAAAATGCATATATGCATTCTACTATACATTTTACCCTTTCTTTTACTCATTTTTTAGGTATTTTTTGGTAGACAGAATACTTAAAAGTATATAATTGCAATAATACTAATAACATATAATCTTATATATATAGGTGGTATAAAATGAAAAAAGAATTTATTCCTGTTGGTAAATCTAAAGAAACAAAAGAAAGATTTTGTGTTATGTTATCGCCAAGTGTACAAGCAAAAGCAAAAGCTATGGCAGAGAAATATAATATTTCTGTTAGTGAATTAATAGGACAACTTATAGCGCAGTTCTGTTAAAAAAATAAACCCTGTAGGCAAATAAAGTGAAAAAATCCTACAGGGCTTATCCTAATTTTTACCAATTTAGACTTACTACTACATAATTGGTTAATCTGCCAACGGCAGACTATAGTGCAAGTTCTTCAACGAAGCTGCTTGCATTACACTATATTAGTAATCCGTATCTAGTCTATATCAACCTCACATAAAATACATAGGCAGCATTATTAAGCGATTCATCCCATGAAAAAACTATGTTTAAATCGCTGGTGTCGTTGTTGTGTTTCTGCCAATAGCGGAACACTTTGTATAGTTTTCTTTCTTTGCTCATTTCTAAGCGCAAATAAATTACATCGTGTAAAATACAGTATTTCCGGAAGGCTCCAAGCGCTTTAATTACGCTGACTGTGGGCTTTTCTGAATAAAACATAATTACATTGTTAAAATCTTTTGTACGCTGAACTAAAAAAACATAGCCGCCAATTTCAAAAATAAGGTCTGTGTCTTTTGCTACTACATCGCAACTGGAAGGCTTTTGCATTTCGTTAAAGTCTTTTACTGTCATTTTCAAGCGCCTCCATTTCATCAAGAATCTTTTTCAAGCGTTCTAAAATGAACTTGTCTTTTTTGTAGTACGGATATAAAAAATGTATTGTTTCGTGAGATTTTGAATTAAGACAGCAGAAGTTTTCGGGGCTTAAATCTTTGTAATGTTCGTGCCTTAAATCTTTATGATGCAGATTCCATCCGCTATGTAATGGCTTACAAGTCAGCGCATCTATTCCAAGCGAACGCCCTTCCATTTCGTGCCTGAACTCCCGCCAAAGTCTGCTTTTTCTAAATTCGTTTTTCTCTTTCTGTGCTTGTGTCATACATTATTAGTACGTTAAACAAAAAACCCACCTTAAAAGGTGGGAATAAACAGGAAAGAAAGAGATTAAAGCTGTTTATTTTTTTTCAATTTTTTTTTCGTCAGCTTTCTTCCAGATGTTGCACGCTTCGATAATTGCAGTTCCTATTACAGTAATCGAACCATTGATAGCAAGCATATTTTCTGGCTGAATCATAGAAACAATTCCAATAGCAACTGTTTCAACCAATCCGACAATTCCGGTTACGATCTTAAAAGTTTTATCACTCATAGATTTTTACTCCTTAAATTCTTAGTAAAATTAAGATGCAATTGTATATTCAAACGTTTCAACAGGTGCGGCAAGACATCCGTCTTTATATGCAACAGCTTTAATTGTCTTATCTGCTGAAATTGTAATTTTGCTTGAATATCGGCTAGATTCCATATCTGGGTCTGAGCCGTCTGTAGTGTAGAAAATAACTGCGCCTTCTGTAGCACAAGACAATGTAACCTTAGTTCCGCTTGCAACTGCTCCCGCCGGAGTATCAGAATTAACTGAAGCAACGTTTTTCACAATAATTGCCGGGTCATTCAATACTTCACCACTTACAAGCTCTATTTCGGTAACTCTGCCACTTCTATCACTTTTGAACTGTTTTACAACCATATTTCAAAACTCCTATAAAAAAAGGGCAGTATATTTCAACCGCCCTTTTATTTGTTTCAAACTGCCTTTTTAATTAAGCAGCCGCAAAGTCTGTTGAACCGTAGAACTCGCCAACACCGCAAACCGATGGGTTTGTTACTACGAATGAACCAAAGAGATTCAATGTTACAAGTGTTGCAGGACCTTCAAATGTATCGTTTCCGCCGGTTACACTGAACAAATCATCAGCCAAAAGCTGCATAGGGTCTGTAGATTTATCTTCTTCACCATTAATAGGGTCTACCTTTCCAGCGTTGTTTCCTTCGATTCCGTCAGAAACTTTATCTGTATTTGTGTATGCCCAGAATGCTACAGCTTCACTTGAGAGAATATAGAAGCGACCTGCTACGCAGTATGGATCATCAATAATGTTTTCAATGTAGTTTGTTGAGAAACTAGCAGAAACATCTGAGAATCCAATAGATGCTTTCTTTGATTCTTTTGTAGAAGTCTGTGTGAAGTAAGTATTTGTTGTTTCAATTTCGTTAGAGAAATCCATAAAATCTGAATCGTTCATAACGATTAAATCACACTGAGAACCCTGACGGCGGAGCTTCTTAATCAACTGCATAACTGCATATGATTTTTTCTGTGTTGCGGCAGAGCTTGCGCCTGTAGCGTCATAGAATGCACCTGCAAGACGGTCTGCACAAACAGAACGATCTACACCAAAGAAAGAAGTTCCAATGTATGAATTCCAACCTGCGCCAGAACGTTTCTTTGTTACAGGGAGCCATCCATCAAGTCCAACTGGAAGAAGTGGGCTTGTTCCGTTTGTTGAACCTGCAAGGCAGAGTACATAACCGCTTGAAGCTGTTGCTGTGCTTTCAGGTGTTACGTTTACTGTAGTTCCGTTGATTGTGTTTACAGTAAGAACGTTTGTTGCTGAACTTTCAGCCGTTGCCTTTGTTGCTTTGATTACGAGTTTTGAACCTACGTCAATCTTCATGATTGCATCTTCTGGCAAAGTAATATCAACGGCTGTGTTAGCAGTCATTGCTGTTGTTGGAGCTGCGCAAAGTTCACCATATCCCGAACCGTACAAAGCGGCAGCCAAAGTTTTACGGAGGCTTTCAGATGCGGCAAACATCTTTGCAGCTCCTACTTTCATATATCCGCCAGCGTTTGTGCGTGCGGCAAGGGCTTCTTTTGCGTTCATTGAATAAACAGAGAACAACTGTCCTGGCTGTACTTCAAACTCAACATTCTGTGAAACTGTAGATGCCAAAGCCTTTGCAGCTGTGAAATCTCCAGTACAAGCGCCACCACGACCATACATAGCGGCAAAGTTCTGTGTCTTACCTTCAACTCTGTCTTTTGCAATTTTCTTCAAAAGTGGAGAGTTTCTGAAAAGAAGATTCTGAACACCTTCTTTCTTGTAGTAAGTTTTAAGCAATTTCAAAATTGCTGTAGTGCTAGAAATAGCCATATTTTAAAACTCCTATTGTTTATTTAAGAGCTTGAAGAAGCTCTTTTTCGTACTTTTCTACATCTTCTGGAGATTCATCCGACTTTTCTTCGTCAGATTCTTCATCTTCATCAAAGTTCAATTCTTCCTGCTTTCCAGGTGCTTCATCTTTGTTTTCATCAGATTCAGCGGCCTTGTCTGCGACTTCTTCAACGTTTCCGTTTTCGTCAATTTTTGCAACTTCTTCTCCGTCAGATTCAACAGTTTGTGTTCCGTCTGCTTCCGGTTTCAAAGTTACTTCGGAATCCTGAGCCAATCCAAAAGCCTCTTTTACTTCGGCAATCTGGTCTGCAAGTCCTTTGACAGATTCTTCAACATATGCATCAGCGTCTTTCGGCTCTGGCATAGAATCAAACTCGTCAAAGGCTCTGCGTGTTGCGTCATAATCTGCATCACCCGTAATTGCTCCAAGAGACTTGTTAAATGGCTCGTACTGTGCGCCATACTTTTCTTTGAAGTCTCCGAACCGTTCTTCCTTTGCCTCGTTTTCAAGGTAAGACTGAGCCGGTGCTAAAACTTCGTCATAAAGTGTTTCTGAAAGTTTTTTAACGTCAGCGTTACAACCTTCAAGGCGCTCTTCCAGAGATTCAACTTTACTCAAAAGCAAATCAATTGCATCTTTGAATGAGCCTAGAATCTCGTTCAGTTCGTTTTCACCCACTTTTACAACTCCTTTATATTAAGTTTTTTTAGTGCCAATTTATTGAGCATTATTCCAAGAGCCTTGTAACTCTTGTCCTTGTGCCGTTTCCATATCCATATCTGCGCCAGCCATATCTCCCGAAGGAACAGGGGCTTCGTTTGGATCAACTTGCGTCATATTTGCTTCTTGTGTTAAAACATTTTCAGTCTGCGGAATCTCGCCTTCTGCTTGTGCTGTGTCCTGAGCATTTGCAAGCTGTTCTGTTGTGTTGTCTGCCTGCCATTCAGCTTCTTTTATTTCAACATTCTCATATAGCTTTTTGAGCTTCTTCATATCTTCAAGATTGTCGTTTTCTTCACTTGATGCAGAAAGAAGTGAAAGCAAAGTATTAATAATTTCTTCTTTGAGCATTGGGAAAGGAAGGAAATCATCAACTTCCATTTCGTTCTTTTCAATGCAATTCGTAATAGTTTTCAAAACTGCATTAATAGCGTTATTAGAAAGTGAGTATCCGCTTTGAATGTCCGGCAATTCCATAAACTGCGCAATGCGTGTCTTTGGAATAATTCCCGCCATTGCAAGAGCCTGTAACTGCTGTAGTTTTGTTGATGGGTCTTTAGAAAGTGAATCGGCTGCTGAAAACTGAACAACCATTTTCTTTGATTCTGCTACAATGTCAGCCCATTCAACAGAAATTCTGTTGCTTGTTTCAGGAAGAATATCTTCATCAGCAGGGAAAACTTCAATACAAGTTTTTGCAATATTTACATACATTCTGACAACTTGATTCAACTGCATTTCAAATCTGTCAGATTCAATATTTTCCATTGTGGAAAGTGCAACACCGCTATCAAGTCCAGTAGGTTTTGTACTCATTGCAGAAAGCTGAGAAATACCAACCATTTCATAAGCAGTTTGTTTCAGCTGTTCAACTGTTGCCATATACTGCGCATCAATAAAAGGTGGTGTTGCAACAGTAACAGGAGAACCGGTCATATTAGGTGTTGCTTTGTATGTAATTAAATTACCAACTCTGTTATTAATCTGTGTTGCCTTAATGCTTGAATCCTGCGGCAGGAAGTAAGTATTAGCCGGATTCAGCTGTGAAGCGTCTTTAACTTTCTGCATCAAAGAATTAATTTCAAGCTGAATAGAATCAAGCATATCTACAACAGACTGAGACGAGTTACCAACAATTGGAGCAACATAGTTTAAGAAACAGAAAGGAATTACATCTGCTTCGTAATGGTCCTGCTTTACAACTTTATCATCTACAGTCCAAGCAACAATATGATTAAAAGTATCGTAATAAACACCGTATTTTACATAATCAAGGTTTTCATCTGCTTTAATGTCAGATGGCAAAAGACTTGTAGGATAATCAACCTGTTCATAAAAAACCCTTGTAATTTTTCCGTATGTCTTTTCTGCAGGTCTGACAAATACCTGGAAAGGAAGTGCGTTTATAATTTCCTTTGTTTCCGGATTTATATAAATAACCCCCGTATCAAAAATACAAGCATTGCGGAAACATTCAGAAATTTTTCTGTTTACATCCTGAAAGTCATAATACAAATCAAAAAAAGCTTGTGCCTGCTTTACAATCTGAATATCTTTAAAAGTTCCATTCTGTGTATTAAAAAATGGTCTAACTTTACTTTGTGCGATCTTGCTTGTGAGTGTATCAATACAACTTTTAATAACGTTTACTTGCGGAGTAGGTGTTGTGTCGCTTTCTACTTCGTTATTATCTTCATAAAAGCCAACTACAGAAGGATTTCTTATGTTTGTCAAGGTAGCATAAGGTGTGTAATTATAGCGCCTGTAGTTTCTGTGATATTTTCCAAGTCTGTTAGAATTAAGGCTTTTTAAGCCATAGATTGCGTTTTGAATATCTTCATTTGATTTTACTTTAAGCATTTGCAGTTCCCCATCCGTTTTGATTCTGTGTCTGTGGCTGAGCTGGTATTCCCTGCGGCTGTTGTGGCATACGTTCCCCAAGAGCGCCGTTTATTGTCGCTTGCATACTCTGTCCGAGCTTTGCTCTTGCTCTCTGTTTTTGTCTGAGTTTGTTAATATCAACAGAAAAATTGAAATCCATACTTTATTAGTAAAACTAACACTCGTTAGTTAAAAGTGAATACGTTTTCTGTATAGATATTTAAAAATATTTGTATGGTATGAAAAAGGAAAAAGTGAATTAAAATAATGCGTATGAAAAGAGCATTTTTTATAGTTTTATTTGTCCTGATGTTCGGGGCTGTGTGGTGCGAAGA
>Ga0256407_10011041_pt1 | contig 12576 bp, 17 predicted proteins | sample RumenRJG_04DNA_FD_193489 | JGI IMG/M metagenome (GOLD analysis project Ga0256407, IMG submission 193489) | Bovine rumen microbial communities from Lethbridge, Alberta, Canada - RJG_04 | ecosystem: Host-associated > Mammals > Digestive system > Stomach > Rumen | place: Canada: Alberta... | reverse complement strand
AGACCCATGCCGAGAGCAATCACGTTGCGGTCGAAGTTCTCCTGAGAGGTTCCATCGACATTGAACTCGATGCCATCAGCGTACACCTGCTCGTTCAGGTAGCCGAAGTGACCGATACCGATGTAGCGATCAGCATCCTTCGTACCGATACCGGCAGCATCGAACGAATAGTCGATGAATGGAGATACCTTGTAACGGTAGCCCACGCACTGACCATCCTGAATGACGGTGCGGTTAGAGTCGGTAGTACCAGGGATGAGCTTGGTGAACTTCAGGTCAACCTCAGTAGTCTTATCCATGATAATCTCTGGGTCGCCCTCGAAGCCGAGGTCATACATCTTGGCAATCTCCTTGGCGAGATTCTTACCGATGTTAGCGTCGAGAGTAAGGGTGACAACGTCAACCTTTGCGAATGGCATGTCGAGCTTGTCGAATGCACCGTGACCATAGGCGTGCTGAGCACGGAAGATAGCCCATCCCTTCCGGAACTTGAAGGTGAGGAATCCGATGATGTCGAATGCAGCCTGAGCCACAGCACGACGAGATACGGGAACAGAAGCAGCGACACGAACAGGGTTGGTCTTGATGTTAGCGAACTCCAGACTCTGCTCAGCCACCTTAGTAACCTCACCCTCAACGGTGAACTTCACGTCGTTGATAGAATAAGGGATTACCTGTGTGCCGGTAACACCAGTCAACATCTTCAGGTCATCAGGCAGCTCAATGCCTGGCACCTTAGTGTCGATGATAGGGAGAATTTCTACAGGAATCAAGCCGCCTGCCTCGAGGTTGGCGTTCTTGTTCTTGTCGGTGCCTTCGGTGATGGCGTTAGCGAGGATGGTTGTAGCGTTGGCTGCACGCTTGTGAGTATAGCAGTCAGCGATCATCTCGCGCAACTCCTTACCCTTATCCTCGCGCTCACGAATCTGAGCGAGCTCAACACCAGAAGCGAGGGCTTTGGCACGGGTTGATAACTTAGCACTCTCATCGATAAGAGAACGCTGTTCCTTCTGCTCTTCAGCAGTCAGCTCGCGGGTCTTAGAGGCCTCGTCGAGTTCGTCGATACGATTCCAGATGGTCATCTGACGCTCCTGGATCTGAGTCTTTGTCATTTCTTTCATAACAAATCTTTTTATTAAGGGTTAATAATTAAGTGAATCCATTTCTTGCATGGTCCGCAGACGCATTGCCTGATGGCGCAGACGCATTGCCTGCTGCTCACGATGACGCTGTGCCTGCTCTTCCAGTTCGCGCTCCTCGCGCTCCTTCTGTTCGCGGGCCTCACGCTCTGCTTTCTCGGCATTGGTCTCGCCACCGTTGGCATCGCGCTCTGCCTGTTCACGCTCGGCCTTCTCACGGGCTTCGCGCTCTTCGTCGGTCTCCTGGCTGGCCTGCTCACGCTTCAGCTGCTCATCGATAGCCTTGTCAATGGCCTCGCCAATCTCGCGCACGGCAACAGATGTCTGTTCGTAGGCAGGATGGGTGACGATGGCAACGTCGTACAAGCCGGTGATGCGCTTCACGTGACGGAGCCATACCTCCTTGCCATCGTGAGTCTCGGCTGTGCGCTCGAAGCTCACACCGTTCTCTGTGTCCTGGTAGTCATCCTCGAAGGCGAACGACATACCTGTGATGTCGCCACGCTTGATGAGCTCCAGTGTATCGTTGGCGTTGTTGGTGTTCGGGAGGTCGCAACTGCACTCGACATAGCTCTCGCGCATATTGAGGTCGAGAGTGCCTTTGCCGTTCTTGCAGCGTCCGAGCACGTCGGTAACTTTCGTTGAGTGGTTGATGTTCAGAATGATGTCTGAACGTGAGATCAAATCCTGAGAGATACAACCAGGCTCCAGCACCTCGTAGACCTCGCGGGAATCAGACCACGGTGTAAGGTTTACGCTTCGCACACCGAAGATGATGGGCTTGCCATCCACCCTGCGGCTCTCGGCCTGACCTTCACCGGCTTCGCGGACTTGCAGTCCACAATCCTCGATAGGAATGAATCTTACTTGTTTCATATCTTTACGTTTCGTTTGATATTGTTCGTTACTTAACCCGCATAACTATGCTTCGGGTTTACCGCGCGACGGATGCGCTGCTTCCTTACTTGGTTTACTTCGCGCTCCAGTGCGTCGATCTCTTCTTTCGTTGGGTTTGCTATCATTTGTCCTCTTCTTTATTTGGGTTTGTCACTGTATAGTTACCCGGCTCCAAGGTGGTTGCACCCTCGCTCTTTGCGATGAGTGCTTTCAGCGTCATGAGGTTGGCCGATGCCATTGGCACGTCGCCATCCTCCACAGCTGGCATATCGAACTCGCGGCGGGCTTCGTTGACAGTACAGAGTCCTGCCTGCATCTTCAGTTGCGCCACCTTCGCACGGCGTTCGGGGTCCATCGCCATGAGTGGGTCTTCGCAGATGTGGATGTCGCGCGTGCCGTAGTCCTTGAATCCGATGAGCTTGCGGAATATCTCTTTCTCGCGGTCGGTCTTCTCGGGCAGGATGGTTCGCGTGTGGAACTCCATCGTCGCGTTCTGATAGTCGTTGTAGTGGCTGTTGGTGTCGAGCATCAGCAGCGGACGGGGTACACCGAAGTATCGGGCCACGTCGTCATAAGAGAGTTGCAACTGCTCAATCATCTGCATATCCTGAGCGGTCATACTGATGTTCTGGAACTTCTCCAGTCCTCGCAGGGCAACGATATCCTGCTGATATACCTTTTGGTTGATCTCCTTGGCATAGCTGTCGGATGCGTCTTTATTGAACATACCGAAGGCCAGTGTACCTTGACCGCTGGCAGGTTGCTCTTCGGAGATGAATCCCTTCACGCGACCGCCCTTTGCAGCCGTTTCGAGGCTCTGCGCCTTGTTGGTCTTGATCAGCGACAGTTCACCACGGGCAAACTCCAGCGTCGGCATTCCCCAGAAGCCGTTGTCGTAGCGGTACGTGTTGGGGAAGTGCATGATGTCCTCGCGCTGCACGTTCACCAGTTCTCGGTAGCCCATGTCGGAGAGGTACATGATGAAGTTGTACGTGCCTGTTATCAGGTTGTACTCGCCCGCCTTCACCAGCCACATCCTTGACGGGAAACCGAACTCGTCGCGCTCGATATACACAAAACCGTTGCCCCGCATGTGCTGCTGGAACGTCACCTGCTTCCACATGTCGGCAGCGGTCATTATCGGGTTCGGCTCCACCTGAAGCAAGTAGTTAAGCCGCTTGCCCAGTCCCCGCATGTCAGGCGTGAAGTTGCCCTTCTCGAAGTCCTTCTTGCGGTACTGCACCGGCATCGCTCCCATCGTGTCCATCTTCAGCTGAAGCGCACGATAGACGGGCGACACGCTGAGAGCCGTCCGAGGCTGGTTCACGTAGATGATGCGCTCCTCGAACGAGCCGCCCGTCACCTTCGGCTGGTTCGTCGGGTGGTTCGGGTCAGTCGTCACGGGCACACCCTGCGTCGGTGCCTCGCGCTTTCTGAAGCCAAAAATATTACTTCCGAATAATTCCATATTCTATTCCGTTTTCTTATCTGTGATATTATTGCTTAGGGTTTACTCATGAAACCATTATCCTTCAGCCACTTTTCCTTTTCCAGCGTGCGCTCGTTGTACATGAAGAATATCTCCACAGCATTCTGGCGCAACAGTTCGGTATTCTTTGAACTGCTGCCCTCGCCGCGCTGCACTTTGTTGGTCATCCATTCCTCGATGGTCTTGGTGACATAGTGTTTTAAATAGGCGCGGCTGTGACTGGGTGTGTGGAAGGGAAAACACTTCGACTCCGAACCATCGATGAAAGCGTATCTGCCCACGATCATCGGACAATGGGGATTCTGCCATATTGCCCAGGGCAGACCGCCACGCACGAACGACTTCACGTGATAGTTCTCGGGCTCGGTGGCCTTCACCTTCAGACCGTCTGCAAGAGGAGTGGTGAAACGGGTGGCGAGCTTCTTGCGGTCAGCCTTCACATGGCCGTTGTCACCATAACAGAGCCAGTTGAGCTTCACCACGTCGGCATCAGCGAAGTCGGCCAACAGTTCCTTCACGTTCTTGTCGGTCTCTAACGTCAGATGTTCGTCGAAGTCGAAGAACGCAATCCATGCATACTTGTCGCCATTGTGCTCATAACAGTGGGCATAGGCCTGACTCTGACGGTGCTCGATATTGCGCCAGTCGACAATCTCCACCTGTCCTTTGGTGATGAAGGTCTTGAGCACCTTGTCGAAAGTCTCCTCGCCATCGTGGTTGTTGTCGTAGATGATGATATGGTCGAAGCCCAGCTTCAGATGATGCTCCACAAACTCCTTGGCGTAGCGGTTCTCCAGACGACCGATGGCACAGAGAGCCACCTTGTCGGTCTGCGGACGCTCCCAACTGTCGGGACACCACAGAGCGGCATTATCCATCAGCCAGCGGGCATGATCCTGAAGCGATTTGTTCTCCCACGAACCTGCCTGCAAGTGCTTCATCAGCGGACGGATGTCTATACGACGGCCTTTTGCCTCGCACTTGCGCACTTCGTCGAGGAACGTTGCACCCGTGTCATACCAGTTATTCGGGTTGTTGGGGTCTTCCGACACCAGTCCACGATTGCGCTCGGGGTCGAAATACTTGATGCCCCACTCGCGACACATCTTGACGTTGATATAACAGAGGAACGGCACGAGACGGTCGATGCCGAAGCGGTTGTTGTTTGTCCCGTCCTGAATATGTCCCACGCAGAGACGGTCTTCCTGGAACATGAAGTCAACCGAGTCCTTCAGCAGAATGTCGGAGTCCATCAGCAGGAATCCGTCGGGCAGGATGTCCCATAGCTTCTGTATGGTCATCATGTGCTTGTCGCTGCCGTAGTAGTTGGCGTATGTGCCTACGGTCTGACATTTGTTCGGGAACTTCGCCAGTTCCTCGTCGAAGTTAATCACTTGGCCTTGGGTGTTGTCGATAATAGTCACGCCCGCCATCTGCTTGGTGAATGGTCGCGCGTCGGAGTTATCAAACACCGTCACCTCATACGTCTCCCCGCCATGCTTCCTGAGGCTCAATATCGCTGCCTCAGTCAGCTCGGGGGTGTTGTAGTTTACAATCGCTACTTGCTTCTTTACCATAGTTTCTTATTTTGTTATTTTACAATCTCCTGTGCCTTGATCTGAATGATGTTGTCGTACTTGTCAGAGTGAAACTCCGTAATCTGATACGTCACACCATCGCTCACTAACTGCGAGTCGCGCTTTACTATCGAGTTCCACCGCATACGGATAACCACATAGTCGGTGCCATCCAGCGCACCTTCAGCCAGTCGCTTCATGCCTCGCTGAAAATCCACAGCCGCCCATACCGTGCCCGCATCCTGGTAGCCGGTGGTCTCTCCGAATTGTGTCGCCACCACCTTATTCATGATGGTCACTCGATGCCGTAACATTCCTGTTGAATATGCCATTTATCTTTCTTTCGTTGTGGGCAAAATAATTGCCTGATAAGTATATATACTTACCAGGCAAAAAGTGGATCAGGGTTTACTCACAAAAATAAGGCGCACTATGCCCCCGAGATAAGAAGACATAGTGCGCCCGGAAATAAAAAAAAAGAGCCCTGCGGCTCCCTTGCGACGGCGTGCTAAGATTGTTGCACCCCTTTCTGCCCCCAAAATTACAAAACTTCCGCCAATATCATAGAGAAATCAGCGGAAGTTTAAGATAATTTAAGAGAATCTGAGGTTTACTCACCCAATAATGCCGATAATTGCTCTTCATACGGAGTCCAGTCGATGCTGTCCTTACGAGCCCATCCCTCGTTGAGACATTGGTTGATATACTGCACGCCACCCGTGTAGAATCGGTCAAGCTCTGTAAAGGTCTCGAAGTTGTGATAGATGGGTTGTTTGCCATCTGTCTCATTGAGTTTGAATTTCACGGGCACAAACTTCAAACGATGAGCTTCTGAGAAATTCGTCTGACTCTCTTTGCTGAGCCATACGACGATAGGATCCTCTGCCCCATCGGGTGTGAACTCGTAACTGTTCAGGATCTTTGCGTCTGTCTGTGCATCGATAACACTGAGAACGAAGTCCTTTATCTCCTGTAATGATGGCTTATACGGGAACTTCGTTTCGATGAAACTCACGATATCGCCATCGTCGGACTGCTCCGCCCTGATGTCTGTGCGAACGATGTAATGCTGCTTGCGCTTCGAGGCAAGCTCCACCAGTGCAACGCCTGCGCTACCCTGATGCCGTGTCATGTCGATTATCATATCTTATTGTTTTTTATGTGAACATATATCCGTAGCCACCGTCGGCCTTGATGGTTGTCTCAAACGGCAGCATATCTTTTTCTCTCGCCATATCGAGGGCTTTCTTCATCTTGTCGTTGTTGGTGAAGAATTTGTTCTCAGTACCATCGGTACGCCTGATAAGTACCACATAACGGTCGTCGCCCTCTTTCGTCTTGATGCCCGTCTCAAAGTCCAATACTTCGACCTCTACATTGGTCAGTTGGCGCAATGAGATATTCTGCGCGTTGAAGTCTTTCTTCCCGTCGCGCTGATAGATAAATCCTATATCGGAGAATTTCGTCATAGATATTCCCGTGAGTTTCCTGAACAGATGATTGGCGTTGGCATGATGACATACACCATAGAACGACCCTATCAACTCCCTGCGACGACGACGCGAACGGATTTGAGCCCAGCGACGTGCGAATCTCTGCTTAGTACCCTTACGGATTGACACCTTACCGTCGTGACGTATAACGAAACCGAGAAAATTCACATCCCGGTCGATATGTCGCCAGCACTGTGCCGTATGCTTTATGCTCACACCCGCCTCGCTGGTCTGGTGCTGCATTATCCGCACGGCATTGGTCAGTTCCTTCCATGAGCCTGCCATCACCACACGGTCGTCGCAATAACGCTTGTAATGCCGTATGCCCTCGCGGTCCTTGATCACATGGTCACAATAGACACTCATCAGCAGGTTCTCCAGTGCCTGACTCGGGCGCATGCCTATCGATACTCCCGCTGGCAGCATCCTCACCCATCGCTCCAGGATGCGGACGATGCGACGGTCACGAATCTTCGAGTGTATCACTTGCATCATAATGTCCTGCGATGTGGACTGATAGAACTTGTGGATATCATCCTTATACACGAGGCGCGTGCCAACGGGATCACTCTTCATGTCGTGTAACAGCCGTCGTAACAGATAGTGGGCACCTCGCCCCTTGATGCTTGCGGCTGTGTCGCTGACAAAGGTGCGGTCAAGGTATTTCTCCACCACCTTCATCACAGCATGGATGCCGATGGAACGCAACAGATTGATACATTGTATCAGTCGCAGTTTGCCGCGTTCGTTGATAGTCTTCTCTGTGTATTTGCCAGGACGCAAAGTGCCTCCAAGGATGCTTGACTGAGTGGCGCGAATCACTCGCTCACGATGAGCCGTGATCCAGCGACCTTGAAAGGTGTCCTTTCGTTTGCCCCTGAGCTCATAGTCAAGTGAGTCGGCGATATTGCTGTATTCGGCAGCCTCCTCTGCGAGATGCTTCAGCGTCTTTGCCATCTACTGTTCAGATGTGTTAATAAAAAAAATATTTTGTCTCTTTGTCAGCCGTGAAGGTCATATTCTCGGCCTTCATCGTTCTGGGCTTGCCATGTTCGTTTTCCTTGTCGCCACCGATGGCGTGAAGTCTACTAATCGCCATAGCCCAACGCACGTGATTTTCCACTTCTATCACTGTTTCTGATAGTGTAGTGAGGCTCGACAGGCTGCCCGGCTGCGGCATTCACGATACCCATGCCCGGCACTTTTTTCATCATTTGCTGACTACTGCGTTGAAGTTTATCTTAACTGTTGGCGAGGCGCGACCCGATGTTCGCGTTCGTGGTCGAGGGAGCGTTATTCGAGTTCACGTAGGCGACACCGCCGTTCGCATTCGAATTGTTGTTCGACCGGTTGACCACGCGGGAGCCTCCGCCTGTCTCTACCTGCTTTTTGTGTTTTGAGTGCGAGTGTGCTCCCGCACTTTTCATTATGGTGGACTTCTCATTGTTTCTTGCGCTTTTTTGTTATTATTTTACGTTTTTACGCTTTAACGCTTTTTCCTCGCTACGCGAGGGCGGCCTTATAGGCCGCAACGCTCTCTGCTTCCGTTATCGTGCCGATGAAGGCGAGGCGCGACCCGAAGGACGCGTACGTGGTCGAGGGAGCGTAAACCGAGCCCACGAAGGCGACACCGCCGCTCGCAAACGAATAGCTGTCCGACCGGAAGACCACGCGGGAGCCTGAGTTGCCGTTCACCCAGTCACAGTAGCAGGTTGTCTCCGTACCGTTCTTGGCTACTGGGATGAAGTCGAGGTCGTCGGTTATCTTGAATCTGCTGGCATATCCACCCGTACCACCGAACTGCATCCATCCGCTGACGGTGCGGATTATACCTGTAATCATATTCTTGATGCTTACCACATAGTCCTGCGATGTGATATTGCCCATCCATTCAGCCTTACATCCCCACCAGTTCTCGATACCCCAGAACTTGGTATTGTCGGCATTGCCGTTGGCCGCTGTGGTATCGGTCATTCCGAGAGAGTCTTTCGTGCCCAGTGTGCGAGTGTAGCTGTTTGATCCGCTGCCGCACTGAGCCTGAGAGTTGGTACGTCCATACCAGGCATAGAAGAGTATACACATTATCCACTGCCACTCCCACGGGTCAGCGCAATAGCCCTCACCACGAGCTTCGGCATAGGTATTGTATTGTGCCTGTGTATAACTACCGGTCGACTGTATACCGCTACGGCTGTAACCCTTACCGTCGCTGACATACATCTCCTTTGCTCCGATAAGAGCCATGTCCCCCTCCCATTTATGCCACGACGGGTCGGGCTCACCCGCAAAGGCGAAAGAGAATGAATACTGATCGTAAGCACCATTGGCATCGGGGGAACCGATGTTTGTCTTTTTCCACCAGAAGACAGGCAGTTTCATCCACTGGTCGCCCTCGGTACCATCCAAGGCAGCCGTTGACCCGTCAAAATACTTCGTTCCGTCGTCATCCTTCAACTGACAGATGAGCTGGTTGCCCGTCTCGGTCTGAGTGCCGAGATAGAGGTGGGATGCTGCACGGATGTCCTGGATGACACTACCTTGCACGTCGCCTGAAATCATCGTCGTCTCATCAGTCTCCGTCTGATCGAGGATGATGGTGTCGCGGGCTATATAGGTGTAGGCCATTGTCACATTACGGGTGAGATGTTCTGCCGTGAAGGTCTGCGATGCCGGTGTCAGGTAATCGTTGACACGCTCCACCTCTACGGTGTAGATATTACCGAATGGTACGGCATAGAAGAGTGAGCCCGTTCCTTGAGCCACCACCTGATTATTGATCTTAATCTTTATCACGGCACTGCTTACACTACCATAGTCAGCCGTAGCATTGACAGACACCTGCTCGATGTTTATCGAACTGCCTGCAACGTCCCAATGCGCGGTCTTGACGTTTTCGGACGTGGTGATATCAACGAGCTGATAGAACTTATACCCCAGCGTCTCGCTCTGGTCGGCAACGCGGGCCAACTGACCGGGCACGAATTCGACGGTGTTGCCATCGAGGGTGAATGTCAACGTCGCGGTGGTCGGGGCTGAGTTGAGAGTGGGTATGTATGAGCGGCCGATAGAGCGGTCAAGCTCTGCGCCTGAATATATGCTGTCGTACATAACTAATCTATTCTAATATTTAAATAATTGCCGTCTTTCAACCTTACGCGCTCACCATCCTTCGTCTTGAAGTTAGGACCCGCAGCCTGGGTGATGGTCACCCTGCGCTGGATGCTGCCATCGAGGGTCTTGACCGTGATGGCCTGCGAACGCTCTGTGTCGAGAGAGTTGTCGTCTGAACTGACGATAACGGTAGCATTGCCCTGACCAGTGAAGGTCAGGACAATGTTTCCAGTACCGCTGTTCCAAGGAATCGTTACCTGTGCCATACAGACTACTCAATAGTCCAGTTGGTGTTAGATGTAACGCTGAATGAGCTGCTTGTGCTCTGAGAGTAAGCATCCCAGTCGAGAGATACGCTTGCAGGAGATACCTCAAGAACGGCATCGCCGGCAGCCTGAGTGATGGTACATGTGGCGGTATGACCCGCGTCGTCGGTAACGATGAGCTGCACGCTCTTCGTTGTAACGTCGGGGTTGGCAGTAATACCCGTGAACTGGATAGAGAAGGGGAACTCCTGTGTCGCTCCTGGGTCGCCACTGATTGCTTCGCCATTGTTGGTCGTCACGCTGTTTGCGTTGTAGGTAGAGGGGAGATTGAGAGCCAGCGTGCCACCGCTTGCCAATGAGAATGTCAGCTTCGAGGAGTTGCTGGTACCCGAGATGGTCAGCGTGCCACCGGTCTTGTCAACCGCTGCTGTAGCCTGTATCGACACGAACTCAGGCTTACCGGCCTGTGTCACCTGGCGGACCACATCGGGACAGTTGGCTGCCTTGAAGGTCATATTAGTACTGCGGGCATTTCTACCCGTGTTGTCGGCATTGGCGGTCACGTTGACGGTATCGTTGCCGCTGCCTTGGGTTTTGCTCGGATTGAGCCATGCGGAATAAGCCATACTTTCTTTTTATTTGATTAATAATTACTTGATGTTCCAATTCGTGTTGGATGCGATGTGATAGTCGACACCATACTGAGGCACGAGCCATACAAGCATCTGAGGCTCGGTAGGTGTCACACGCAGATAGCGTGAAACGCCAGTCTTATCCGTGAGCATCGCCCTGGCAGCGATTCCCGGAACTCCGCGTGCTACGACGCGGCAACTTGTGATAAGCCTTGCTCTTGCCTTCATATTATCCTATTACTCTTACATTCGGGTCAATCCTCAGTATCTCCCTGCGATAGCCGCTGGGATAGTCGGTGTCGGGTATTTCGAACGTCACCTTCAGCATGTAACGGCCAACACCCAGCTCTGTCGTGTCGGGGAGAACGATATAGTCGCCATCAATAGTGTACAGACACTCTGCCTTGGGATAGGTGTGGTTCTTCGTCGGGTCGTCGTCGTTGTAGACGTTGACGGTGAAGTTCACGTCCTCCATCTTCAGGCCGTCGGGCAACTCAGCCGATACGAGTATCTTCGCATCCGAGCCGATGGTGATGGCACCCTCGTAGATGTTATCAAACTCCTGTGACGCGAGACGAGTGTAGGGCTTGATGAGCATGTCGTATGCGTAGGGTACGGGGCTCCATGACATCGTGTCGGCTGTGCTGCGCTGGCGATACGACTGATCCACCAGCATGAGCGATGCGTGGATAAGATTCTCGGGTACCTCACCCTTCCACGCTATGAGTTCGGAGTAACTACGACCGATATCGTTGAGCACCTGCTGCTCGGCACTCACGCCATACTTCTCCAGTTCGGTGTCCTCATCGTGGAAGTCCTGCTCGATGCGACACTGCTGCTTAATTCGTTGTAATGTCAACCATTTCATATCTTTCCTTTACGTTATGTCTTTACGTATCGGAGATATTGCGGTTTTTGGTTTACCGATAGGCACAAAAAAAAGGGAGGCCGCTGCCTCCCCGAGATAATTAACCTTGTCTAACAATAAAAAAAACTTACTACTAACACACTAAAATTAAAATATTAACTAAAAACCATTCCAACTATAGTCGACGTCACGTCGTTTTGGTTATCGTATGAATAAAAGATTATTCAAGACTACATCCTGAGAGCAGTGCCATGATGCTGAACACGATGAACATCACCACCACGAAGATGATGCCACCCAGACAGCCCGCCTTTATAAACGCCTCGCGCTCTTCGGGGCCGTTGGGCTGCGGTAGCCAGTTGTCGTTTGGGTTGTGATACATTCCATTCATATAGATATCTCCTTCCTTCATTCGTTAAACCTTGCGGCCTCCCAGATGCGACGCGATACGAGACCGCCGAGTTTCTGTCCGCCACTGTTCACCCAGCGAAGAAACTGCTCCTGGCACTCCCATGTCTTGCGCCCACCCTCGATGTATTTCTTCAGCGTCGATTTATCGAAATTGCCCGAGCCACAGTTATAGATGAAGTCGAGCACGGCATCATAGCGGCCTTGGGTCGTAAGGTTTCTCACTTTATTGGCAATGGCCTCGAATCGTGAGAGGTCTTCCTTCAGGTATTGCTCCGCCTGATACTGCGTGCATCGGTCGCCACGCTTCACGCCTTGTGTGTGCCCGTAGCCGATAGTCCACACACCTGCTGAGTCCTGATAGGCGGTCAGCTTGCACGCCTCGAACTTCTTTATCTGATTGATTAATATCTGGGATGCTCTCATACGATTAATCTCCGTTATATGGGTCAATGTCATTTTGTTCTTCGTTGATGTGGATGGTACGCTCAAGAGCCTCTGCATCCAAGGTGGTTACGCGCTGACGGTTGGTACATTTGAGGTCGCCACACATAAAAGGGCGCATTGCCTCGATCATACGGCCCTGGCGGGCTTGTGTCCGCTTCAGGGCATCCATATCATCTTCACTCTTACGTCGGAAGTCGCGGAACTCATCGGTGAGTTTCGACAGCTGCTCGCGGTATTCGTTGCGTTCGT
>Ga0256407_10011040_pt1 | contig 12576 bp, 9 predicted proteins | sample RumenRJG_04DNA_FD_193489 | JGI IMG/M metagenome (GOLD analysis project Ga0256407, IMG submission 193489) | Bovine rumen microbial communities from Lethbridge, Alberta, Canada - RJG_04 | ecosystem: Host-associated > Mammals > Digestive system > Stomach > Rumen | place: Canada: Alberta | collected... | reverse complement strand
TAAGCCTCTGTGCCATCAAGTCGGGCTTGGTCGATGGTGCCAAGGAACTGATGGATTACCTTCGTGACAAAGGCTATCGGATGCACATGTGCAGCAATGGCTTCCACGAAGTGCAATACAAGAAGCTTCACTCGTGTGGACTCTTCGACCACTTCACCACCATCATTCTCAGCGAAGATGCTGGAGCCAACAAACCTTCCCAACAATTCTTCGACTATGCTTTTCAGCAATCGGGTGCCTCTCCTGAGACCACAATCATGATTGGAGACAACTTCAACACCGACATCATGGGCGCAAAAAAGGCAGGGCTCGACACGATTTACTTCAATCGCTTTCCTGAGTACCCTGCCTCTGAACCTGTCACCTATGAGGTGCATTCACTTCACGACATCATCGGCATTCTCTGATAGGGACACTTCCTATTCCACCTTCTCGTCGAAATAATAGCTTGTTTTTTGTTAAAAAGAAGGCTTATTTACAACTTTTTTGTTGTAGATAGTACGGAATCGAAAGAAATAAACTAAATTTGTGGCTCAGATTACCAAAACAACATAAACATAAAAAACTAACATTATGAGCAATCCCCTTTTCAACATCCAGTACGGCCTGTTCGTCATCACGACCTGTGACAACGGGCAAGACAACGGTTGCATCAGCAACACGGTAGCACAAGTAACTGCACAGCCTAACCGCATTTCTGTAGCCCTCAACAAGGGTAACTTTACCACTGAACTCATCCAACGTTCGGGACGCTTCACTGCCTCCATCATCAGCGAGGCTGCCGACTTCGAACTGTTCAAGCACTTCGGTTTCCAGAGTGGACGCACGGTCAATAAGTTTGCCGACTTTACTGACTGCCGACGTGTCAGCAACGGTACTTTCGCCATCACTCGTGGCACCAACGCCTTCATCTCTGCCAATGTGGAGCAAGCCATCGACCTCGGCACACACATGCTCTTCATCGGTCTTGTCACAGAGATGGAAGTGCTTGCCGACGTACCTTCTGCCACCTATAATTATTATCAGTCCAACATCAAGCCCAAGCCACAACCTGTAGGAAAGACTGCTGAGGGCAAGACCATTTGGCGTTGCAGCATCTGCGGCTATGAGTATGTGGGCGAGGAACTGCCAGACGACTTCATTTGCCCCATCTGCAAACACCCTGCATCGGACTTCGTGAAGGTCGCTGTCGAGGCAGAGGCACCCGCCACCAACAAATATGCTGGCACAAAGACAGAGAAGAACCTCGAAGCTGCCTTTGCTGGAGAAAGTATGGCACGCAACAAGTACACCTACTTTGCCTCTGTCGCCAAGAAGAACGGTTACGAACAAATCTCCGCCCTCTTCCTGAAAACTGCCGACAACGAAAAGGAGCATGCCAAACTCTGGTTCAAGCACCTGGGTGGTGTAGGCACCACCGCTGAGAACCTGTTGCATGCTGCCGAAGGTGAGAACTACGAATGGACAGACATGTACGACACCTTTGCTCGCGAAGCCGATGAGGAGGGTTTCCACGAACTCGCCGAGCAGTTCCGGGGTGTCGCTGCCATCGAGAAGCACCACGAGGAGCGCTACCGTGCATTGTTGCACAACGTCGAGGTTGCAGAGGTATTCCGCAAGAGCGGCGTCAGCGTATGGGAGTGCCGCAACTGTGGTCACATTGTCATCGGCACCGAAGCCCCTGACACCTGCCCTGTCTGCTTCCACCCGCAAGCTTATTTTGAAATCAATGCCGAGAATTACTAAAACATCACATCAACATGAAGCTAAACAACGGTATTGAGATTCCGCAGCTTGATCACCATTCCTCGTGCCAAACCCAACCACTTCGCCGAGAATCTGGAAATACTGAACTTTGCCCTCTCTGACGAAGACATGCAAGCCATCAACGCCCTGAACCAGAACATGCGCTCAAGCGAAGTGAACGACCCAGAAAATTTTCCTTGGTAACAACAATTGAATTGAGGAAGAAATGTTCTTCAACTCTTATGTCATGATTCTTTCCAACTTGTTTTTCCACTTTTCCCAATGTGGCATTTCCTTAGTAAGAAGCGCATAGAATTCCTTGTTATGGCTGTGATAGATGAGATGGCATAATTCATGTGTGATAACATACTCAATGCAACATCTTGGAGCACATATCAGTCGTGGGTTTAGTGTGATATGACCATCTATGGTACAATACCCCCATCGTTTTTCCATCTTTTTAATGGAAAGACTTTGGGGTTTGACACCATAAACAGAGAATTGTTCTATAATGGATTTCGCGTACTCTTGAAACTTGATGTTAGCCCGTTGGCGATACCATGTTTGTAACAGGGCACCAGCATCTTTCTTATGACGACACTCTATCTCAATGATGTTATTTTGGTAATGGACTGCATTTGTATTGCTTTCTTTCACTCTAAGCATATACTGGCGTCCTAAATATAGATGCGACTCTCCACTGACATATTGGCGTTTTGTCGTGGGTGTGCCAAATGACTCAAAAAACCGTTTTTGTTTGAGAATCCAACTGGCCCTTTTGTGTACTTTCTGTTGAATCTGTTCCAAAGTCGCATCTACAGGAGCTTTTAGATAGACAGAACCATCAGGATTGACACTGATGCCCAGTGTCTTTCTTTGGACGAACTCAATATCATAATCAATAATGGTCGCTCCATATTGTATATAATCTCTTGTTATTTGATCCATATCTTAGCAACATCTACACACCCGTCAATAATCACATCCATGTCGTCGAATGAGAAATCAATTTCGTATTTCCGCTTGATATTATCTATCAACTCGTCTTCCAAATCAATCTTCATTCTTCCGATGATATCACTCTTTGATTGCCAATCCACTAAAACGGCATTGTCAACAATAACGGCCTTATGAATAATCTCATCAAAAGCCTTGGTTGTGACAAGGGCCATTTCTTTGATAGGCTGCTCAGGGAATAGTCGCTTATAGTTTTCTAACGCGATACCATAATAGGCTTTTGCAGCATTGTTATGTTCCAGTTCTGCTGGCAGTTCGCTATCTGTATGGTTCAATACATCTTCCTTGAACTGCAACATCTTTTCCAGATATTCATTATCACTAAGTCGTCCCTGCTCGTATGCTTCAATAGCTTCACGAATCAGTTGTGAGAACTTCTTATAGAAGGCAGGATCAGAATCCATGTTCTCCTTAATATATTTAGAGGTACGCGAAGCAATGGTATCTGCTTTGGCTGCTGTTCCTACAATATTATCAACCTCCTTTTGGAATTTCTCTGTATCGAAGATGTTAACTAACTTCGTGATGACCCTTGCCTCATCGCTCTCCACATGACGATTAATGAGCTTTTCAATCCTTGCCTCGTATTTCTTATAGTCGACAGCATCAGAATAGCGCAACTGAACAGAAGTACGCAGTTTGGCAAACATACGCAAATCTTCTTTGTATCGTTCAATCGTTTTTTCATCTGTATTCTCATGAAACTCTTTAGTAGAAAGGGCCAGTTGAAGTACTGATGAGAAAGCTGTCAGACGGTCATAGAACTCATGGCGTCTGTCTTCCAGTCGCAATGATTGGGCGTATGCCTCTAAGTCACGTTTGTTGGGAATTGTCTTGAACAAATCCCATAAGTCAGCATTCTTTTGAGGAAGTTCTGCAACCTTGTCACTAACAGGGGCAAGGGTTTCACGGAATACTTCTTTGTCTTCCTCATCATATTCAGAATAAACGCTTAGCGCGTCATCCAATTCTGCTAACACTCCGTAGTAGTCGATGATATAGCCATAGTCCTTATCGTCACAATTACGATTGACACGGGCAACTGCTTGTAATAGTGTATGTCCTGTCAGATGACGGTCAATATACATGACAGTCACTTTTGGTTCGTCAAATCCAGTCAGCAGTTTATCTACGACAATCATTATCTCAGGATCTTCCTGCCCCTTAAATCTGGAAATCAGATTCTCCTGATATTTATGTGGAGCTCCATGCTCATCCATCATCTTTTTCCAGAAGGCTTTTACCTCCTCAGGTGTCCCTCCGTAGGCGGTTTCTTCACCCTCGCGATCGTCTGGGGCCGTAATCAGCACTTCAGATGTTACCTTGCCTATTTCATCCAGATATTTCTTATAAAGTATGGCCACTTTTTTCTTCGGAGTTACCAGCATGGCCTTAAATCCAGTACTCTTCCAGTTGTCTGCGTAATGCTCTGAAATATCTGTTGCTATTGAATAAATACGCTGTTCTGTCTGATTCAAGATATCTGTTCGAGAGAATTTCTTTTTTAAATCCACAGATTGTTCTTCCGTCAAGTCCTCACATACACGATCAAAGAAACTGTCAATAGGTCCTTCCGTGACGAACTGAGGTACAATTCTTCCCTCGTATAACAGAGGTACCACAGCATGGTCTTCTACTGCCTGCTTCACAGTATAGACCGGTTTGATGATGCCTCCAAAAGTGCGAGCCGTATTCTTGTCTCTTTTCATCAAAGGTGTACCGGTAAAGGCAATCTTACAAGCATTGGGCAGGACGCGATTCATCTGTATGGCCATTTCCTTATATTGACTTCGATGAGCCTCATCAATCAGAATAAAGATATTCGGATCAGGCAAAGGCTGCTTGATCTTCTTGATGGCAGTTGCAAACTTATTGATAATGGTTGTTATGACGGAATCGGTATTACTTTCCAATAACTCCACCAGTTTGATGCCTGTTGTCGCATTCTCCACATCCTTACCACATTTGCGGAAGGTCTTGGTGATTTGTGCATCCAAGTCAGTACGGTCTGTCACTAAGACAATCCTTGGGTTCTGTACCACTGTAGCAATCTTCTGGGCCAGCATCACCATCGTCAGCGACTTGCCGCTACCTTGCGTATGCCACACTACCCCACCATTACGCTTGCCAGCTTCAATGCGTTTTACTCGCTCCACCGTTTCCTTCACGGTGAAGTATTGCTGATATCGGGCCAGTTTCTTAATACCTGCGTCATAGATAGTAAAGTGGTAGATCAGTTCTAACAATCGTTGGGGGCGACAGAGGTTATAGATATACTCGTCTTGTATCGTTGGAGTGCGCACAACTTCTTCGTCCTTATTCACTATATCCAGGAGTCGTTTCTGGTAATCCAATTCCTCTTCCTTATTGATATGCATCTCATGCCACTTACACCAGAACTTCTGTGCAGAGCCCGTTGTGGCATAACTGCCAAAGTTGTTGCCAATAGCCAATAACAGCGCACTATATACATACAGTCCTCTGATGCCATCATCCTGCTGATTCCGCAGATGTTGGGAAATAGCCTGCTCTTCTGCCCCTTTGATATCAGGACGCTTACATTCTATCACAACCAACGGAATACCATTCACAAACAAAACAATATCAGGACGATAGGTGTCTGCAGAGCCTGTACGGGTCACAGCAAATTCTTCTGTCACATGATAGACATTATTCTCTGGATGTTCCCAATCGATATATCGCATGGTGTAACTCTTCTTGTCACCATCAATGCTCTGCTCAAAAGCCTTGCCTAATGTCAGCATATTATATATAGCCTCATTGCCACTCAGGTAACCACCTTCCATCGGCACATGACGCATAGCTATCACTCCGTTCTCGATGTTCTGTTCTGAGAAACGTTCCTCCTTGCGATTACCTATCCGAATGGAATTCAGTTCCCTCAATTGCCGTCTTAGCACCTCTTCCAACAACACGTTGGAAGTCTTTCCGCCTCGCATCACCAATGCCTCTTCTGGCGAAAGATACTGATAGCCCAACTTCTGCAACAGCTCCAAAGCCGGCTTCTGGCTAATATCGTTTTCTTTGAATGATATTCTTTCCATATTTGACCACCTATTAATGACCACCTGCTGTTCCAATTATCTTAGTCATTTAACTTAGTCACTTTTTCATCGTTAGCGACCAAGATCAGTGACTAAGTTAATGCACGTTGAAATAGTACGCTCTACACGATAAGTTTCTGTACTTCTCAGTAGCTCTTGTATTTCTGCTTTTGTTATTATAATCTTCTTTTTATTTCTTTGTCATATAAACTTGTATAGCCAATGTGTTCTTTAGCGACAGATACTTGTAGTCCAACTTTTGACCACCAAGTAATTTACTCTTCTTTTCCAAATTTCCTTTGGTTTTTTATCTCTAATTGGGAAAAATCGTAGTTGCTTTTTATCTGTCTAATAATAGACTCTACAATATTATAGATTTCTCCTCCTTTTGTGTAATCTGCAGCACATGCAAAATTTACACGATTGTCATGGACAAGCTGTTCTGTTCCCTGCTTCTTCTTCTTATCTCGCGGCTTATAGACAGCAATAGAGTTTCCGCCCTGTTGTTTGATTAACTTCATGCATGGTATGTCAGTTTCCCCGTCGCCAAAATAAATCATGTATTTGAATGGAATTGGACGTTCTGATTCCTCAACATATTGATTTACCCTATAATTCTCACTAATAGATGAAATGCCTTTATTTATCATAAAAAGGAACTGAGTTTTTGCCGTAAAGTCAACAGCAACAGCCGGCCATCTGGCAACACCGTCAATATACATGAAAGAGCATGCATAAATTTCTTTGAATTTTTTTGCGATAGGTGTACCCTCTATCATTTCTTTAAGCCCTGAGGAATTGATGTAATGCTCAATCTTAACCCCGTAAGAATCCCCTAACTTGTTTATTTCATCAAACCACTCTAAAACACCTTTATACAGTTCTATGCTTTTCCCGAAATCCACAAATTTCTTTCTTTGAACGCTAACACCTGCAGCAGATGCTTTGTCTAACATGAGCTTCATGTAACAAAGGATGTTGCTAGCATTGTGTTCTTTTACGAGTTTGTTGTTTTCTTCCCAAAACTTCTTCTTATTTTTAACACCTATAGCTTTCAGAAAATCGTATTCTTGCATGTTCAATGGAGATAAGGTACCATCAAAATCATATATTAATGCTACTATTGGTTTCTTCTTTGCCATAATAAGTCCTCCTTTTATTTGATTCGTTTTTTACCAGTTAATAATTGCTGCATTAAGCCTCGTTTTTGAGATTGAAGATTATTCAATTTCTCTTTAGCAAGTTCTATTTCTTTATCGGCTTGAACAAGCACAGATGCAATGGCTGTTTGTTCTTCTCTAGTAGGTATGTGCACTTTCACCTGACAGAAATCTGGGTATTTACAATTAAGCGTGTCGCTTACCAAACCCTGAGAGTGAGTCCAAAAGTTATATACAACTTTTGGCTGTTGAATAAGCATAGCCATGAACTTCACGTTAACACTTTCTCTAGGTGTTACTATTGTATAAGCGGGGCTTACAATACCTTCTAGTGCAGATAACGCACTTCGTCCTTGCCACATCCTCATAGTATTGTATCCAATATCGTTGGGACAAATCCGTTTGTATTTGGATTTATCATCATTGGAAATGTCTCTTTTGTCTGAATCGGATTGATATATAACCCCTCTGTCCCCCGTAATCGATAAAAGAGATAATCCATCATGATTTGTTTCGTTGCGTTCATCAAAGACATCTCCTAATTTAACCTCTTTCCACTCCCCACTAAATCCTGGCAGGCGCTTCTTGCCTGTAAGGAGTTGCTGCATCAATGCGCGTTTGCGCAATTTGAGTTTTTCAATCAATTCCGATTGTTTCTCTATGGCTGAATCCCATAATTCTAAAATTTTAACAATACAACCTTGCTCTTCTATTGGTGGAATAGCAATCTTTGAAACATGAACATCATTCCTGTTTAATGTCGGTACACCAGAGCCTGAGGAAAATTTAGATAACCCTATATACTTATATACATAGTAAACATACTTAGGGTTATTACCTTTAAAATCAGTTACCCATAAAGATGTATTATGAGGCCAATAGTCTGATTCCACATAAGTCACTTTGCCAATAGTTCCAGAGCGTCCTGTGACTACTCCTGGTCCTTTTGCTTTATACTCAATATGAAAGTTAAGTATCCCATTTGAGTATACGACAGGATATGCGCCTTTTACTATCTTTTCAGTAGGAAGGTCGAATCCTCTTTGCAATGGGGCAAAGTCAAGAATTCTCTTCACTTCCCATTCCTTTGGAATGATGCCGAGTGGAGAGTCCTTATAGCCTTGTGGTACATGTTTACTTTTATCCGTCATCTGTTGTAATATTGTTGTAGGAACGCCTGTATAGCCTGCTGTTGTCTCTGTTGTGCTTCTATCCATTCAGTCAAGAAACGCTGAAAATGATCAGCAGCCTCATGTTGGTCTATAGCATTACACATCTGTTCCGCTGTTTGCGGAGGGAAGTTGTTCCTAATAATAGACTTACCTATCTCATTAGAGATTTTATTGCCTACTATATTATATAAATCTTGTATTGTAATCATATTTCTGTTGCTTTTTGGATTGTTGTTAAAACATAATTCTTAATATCTTTGATAAAGTTGTCGAGTTGAGAAAGAGTAGGATAAGTCCCATATCTATATGTAGTACCATTAAATGTATAGTGTTGTAAGTCAAAAAATACACTTGCCTTTAAACGAATAGGGATGTCTTTCATTTTATATATAGACTTAACTCCCTTTAAGGTAATGTGTAACATGATAGATTGAGCCTCTTTCACAATGTTCATGTATCTTTCTGGCATGTCTGAATTAAGTTCTTTTTTACTGTTAAGTTCAAAGAATCCTGTACCACTAATTTGGTCTCGATCCTTTGTCATGAAATAATGGACAGTCAGCGTGTTATAAAAGGCAATAGCAGGATTTAGTGCATTTATAATTCCATCCGTTAATTGCCGATGGAACTTATTAAACACATCAATCTTGTCTTGAGGAGTTACAATATGGGCATCTTGAGGTATTTCTTTCTTTGCATTTCGTTCGATGATTCTCAATTGCTTTTCAAAATCATCCTCTTCTTCAATGCTTTCGCCTTTTGCAGCCTTGATGGAAAGAGTTAAAGCTCTTTCTAAACAATTAGACATGTAGTCAACAAAAGGCAAAATTCGTTCGAGTGGGGCATGGGCTCCGTCTGCGGGAACCTTACCAACGGCCATGTCACACCGGTTAAGAGCTATTAGATAATTGGTTTTATCTGTACTCTTTACAACTATCATGGGATACCCATGACGATGTAAAATGAAGTTGACAATTAGTCTTGATACACGACCATTCCCATCCTCAAAAGGATGAATACGAATATATCTATAATGAAATAGCGTAGCCATTTCTATCGGACTCATTTGGCCTTTCTGCTCTTCTTCATTGTACCATTGAACTAAATCAGTCATTAAGGAAGGGGTTTCTTCTGGTGATGCATATTCAAAGATCTCCCCTGTAACAGTTTTGACAGAGTTGGGACGAGTCTTGTAGATACCTGCATGTACAGTATATGTGCGTACAGAGCCATCAGGATAAACTCGTCGCTCTTCATAATCTTCCCTTAATAAAGTATGATGAAGTTCACGAATGAACGATTCTGTTAAAGGTCTATCTTTGTCTTCTGCTTCCAATCGTACCATTTTTAATCCAACATTAGAGGCTTTCATTTCTTCCAAGTCCCTCATGTTGGCATTATCCACAACTTGGCCAAACATCAGAAGGAATTCTGTCTGCCCATAAGTAAGAGTGTTACCCTCAATGTGATTAGAGTTATAGTTAAACTCTAACATGAATTTTTGATCAAGCCTTCTTTGATCACCTTCTTTCAGTGGCTGAAGAGATTTCCACTCCTTGAATAATTCGTCTATCTTCTTCATATATTGCTGTTTTTTAATTATTTATGCGTCAATACCATTTCGTGGATGTCCACAAAATGGTTGTCTAATATCCTAATTGCTTCAAATACTCTTTCATTTTGGCTTGTACTTCTGCCAATTCTGTCTCTAACTGCTCTATTTCTTTCTGCACAGCAGGGATGTCGATTTCGGCTTCTTCCTCGTAGGTATCAACATAACGGGGAATGTTAAGGTTAAAATCATTTTCGCGAATATCATCAGGAGTGGCGACAAAGGCATATTTGTCTTCGGCTACACCAGGAGCGAATTCTCCATCGACAAACTTCTGATAGGTCGTTACGATATGCTTGATGTCCTTTTCGCGGAGTTTGTTCTGATTCTTACCGTTTTCATACTCTCGACTGGCATCAATGAACAAAACGTTTTCAGATTTGCGACCTTTACGGAAGATGGCAATAGCTGCAGGAATGCCTGTACCATAGAAAAGGTTAGCAGGTAAGCCGATGACAGCTTCCAACGTGTGTTCGTTTTCTAGGATATACTGACGAATCTTTCCTTCACTGCCTCCACGGAAGAGAACACCATGAGGAATAATAACACCAACCTTGCCGCCATTGTCGTCTGCCACCTCCAGCATGTGACTGATAAATGCCCAGTCACCCTTGCTCTTAGGAGGTATGCCACGCCAGAAACGGTTGTATGGATCGCTGGCTGCTTCCTCTGCTCCCCATTTGTCAAGAGAGAAGGGAGGATTGGCCACAACAGTATCAAACTTCATCAGTTTGTCGTTGACCTTCAATTTAGGATTGCGCAACGTGTCGCCCCAACGAATAACGGCATTATCGAATCCATGCAGGAACATATTCATCATCGCCAAAGCCCATGTACTGCCATTAACCTCCTGACCATAGAGCGAGAAGTTATTATTGCCCACTTCTTTACCGGCCTTTATCAGCAAAGAACCAGAACCACAAGTGACATCACAGATACGTGCACCAGGCTTACTCTTGGTCAGCTTAGCCAAAAGCGTAGAAACTTCTGCTGGCGTGAAGAAGTCACCTGCCTTTTTACCAGCCTCTCCTGCAAAGGTTGAGACAAGATACATGTAGGCATCGCCAATGATGTCGTTGTTCTCCAAATGCGATTCGTCCAAATCCAAATCGCGGAAATCCTGCAACAGATTCTTCAGGCGGGCATTCTTTTCTTTGGGCTCACCCAAGTTGGCACTATTGAAACTAATATTGCGGAAGATGCTGCTACCATCCTCGCTGCTCATCTTTTCACGGTTAGCATCCTCCATATCGGCAAGGGCTTCATCAATCAGTTCGCCAATGTTTGTGGCATTCCTATTATCGTAAAGGAAATCAAACGAACTTCTTTCTGGCACTACAAAGCGCTCATGGCGCATGGCTCGTTCTGAACGCTCCTTGTCCCCATTATATTTAACATAGTAGTCGTTCAATTTTGACTTATATACATCGCTCACATACTTTAAAAAAAGCATGGTAAGAATATAGTCTTTGTACTGACTCGGATCAATCACACCTCTGAAAGTGTCGCATGCCTTCCATACGGTTCTGTTAATGTCTTCTTGGGTAATCTTTTTAATCTCCATATCTGTTATTTCTTTAATTCGTTGATAAGTATCTGATTGGTGACTTGCATTCTCTTTTCAGCAATGGCTTCCAATATTTCTTTTTCACGCTTCTGCAAAGAGGATAGTTCGACTATCTTACATTGCTTTTCTATGTCAGGAATAATAATTTCCAAATTTTCCAATGTTGGCTTATGAATAAGCGGAGTACCACTACCTGCTTGCGCAGTTCTGACAGTTGCAATTACGCTTGGGTGGTTTAAATACCAGCATAGATATTCTGGAGTAATGATGTTTGATCGCAACCTTATGGAATACAATGTAGTAGAGGCCACAGCAGGAATATCAAGATTGAACATCTTGCACATATAGGTTGTACCCTTGCCTGCAAATAGTAAATCTCCCCTTTTAAGCATGTATCCTTCCAATTTAGGGATGTACTCAATGCGAGTAGCAGTTGTCTCAGGAGAAGACATTATTAGGTCTTTTACCTGTAGACAGAATACATCCCCTGCTGGAGAGTTCTTCATGTATACCCCAGAGAGGACTTCCGCAACATCACGGAGTCTTACTTTTTCTTTAGTATTTGTGTTACTTTTGTATTTCATGGCACAAAGGTATATATAAATTCCTAAACCTGCAAATATTTTTTAGATTATTTTTAGTAAATCGATTACTTTTCCATTATTATATGCCTTTTGATATAAGAACAAATCATTCAGATGACGGAACGAACTTTTCGATTCACTGTGAAACCGGATGTTTTTTCTGCAACAACAGTAAGCAAAACGTTAGTCGATGAGTGAGGCATTGTCATATCGAACATTAGGGCAAGCTCTTATCGAACACTAGGGCAAAGTCTTTGAAACTTGTGTAAAGATTCGCCAATAAAAAAGTAATTGGGAACATTTTCCTCAAATACGGAATATATGGTACTCATGTCAATCGGTACATTGTTCCTAGTAAATAGGGAGAATCACTCAATCAAATCGGGGCATTATATTGAGTTAATAGGGATAACGCCTTTAGGCAAATTATCGTTTGCCTAAAGGCACATGATCATTTGGCTAAAGGCAAACGATTAAATTCCTAAAGCCAAATGAAGGAGTCAATTAAAGGATAAAAAGCTTTTTTTGTAGTTTAATGATTTTAGTTGACTACTTGGAGTCTTACTCACGATAAGGGTTGACCTGGTTAAACTTAATTTTTAATTCACGTTGACTCTATTTAGAGTTAGTCACAAATAGGGTTTACATCCTTT
>Ga0256407_10011038_pt1 | contig 12578 bp, 10 predicted proteins | sample RumenRJG_04DNA_FD_193489 | JGI IMG/M metagenome (GOLD analysis project Ga0256407, IMG submission 193489) | Bovine rumen microbial communities from Lethbridge, Alberta, Canada - RJG_04 | ecosystem: Host-associated > Mammals > Digestive system > Stomach > Rumen | place: Canada: Alberta... | reverse complement strand
AAGCGCGTCATGTTTGTCATCGAGTCGCTGGCCGGCGGCGGCGCCGAAAAGGTGCTCGCCACCCTGGTGCGCCACCTCGACCGCCAGCAGCTGCACGTAACCGTCTGCCCCATCGTCGACACTGGGCAGTGGGTCGACGAGGTGCGACGCTACGCCGACTATCGCCCCGTCATCCGCCGCCCCGGCCGCTCGCCGCTGAGCCGCCTTTGGTACCAGCTCAAGTACCGCCTGGTCTACCGCTGGCTACCACTGAGCTGGGTGTGCCGCTTGTGGCTGCCGCACGACAGCGACATCGAGGTCGCCTTCTGCGAGGGCTTTGCCACCCGTCTGATGGCCCACAGCTCCAACCGTAGTGCGCGCCGTCTGGCCTGGGTGCATTGCGACCTGCACAACTTCCACTGGACCCGCAGTGTTTATCGCGATGACAACGAGGAAACTTGGTGCTACAACCAGTATGATCATATCGCCGCCGTTTCACAAACGGCTACTTTGGCTTTCCGCCAGGAACTGCCTGGCGTCACCAGTCCTTGCGTCACCCTTTACAACCCCATCGACAGTGACGAAATCCAGCGAAAGGCTACACAAGCCCCATCTGGTGCCCCTCACCTCACGCAAAGGAAAGAGAAAACAATTAGGTTGGTCACCGCCGGGCGGTTCATTCCTGCCAAAGGCTTCGACCGCCTATTGCGCATCGTCAAGGTCCTGCGCGCCGAAGGACGCCCAGTCGAGTTGTGGATGTTGGGCGACGGCCAGCTGCGTGGCCAGTATGAGCAATATATCGCCGACAACCACCTGGAGGACATCGTCACCCTGTGGGGCTTCCAGCCGAACCCCTACACCTTCATCGCACACAGCGACCTTTTCGTTTGCTCCTCGCTGAGCGAGGGCTACAGCACCGCTGTGACCGAATCCCTCATTCTTGGCGTGCCAGTTGTAACCACTCGCTGTTCTGGCATGGATGAACTTCTACAGGGCGGCACATTTGGTGGCATCATTACCGAGAATGATGAAGATAGCCTATTGAATGGATTACGACAAACCATTGGCTCGAGAGCAAGCCTGCAAAATCTGAAACTCCAAGCTGCGGAACGTGGCAATGACTTTGCGCTTTCAAATCTTATAAATCCCATTCAGCATTTACTCACATCATGAAGAAGCGGGTTTTGTTTTTTATCAACGGGCTGTATGGTGGTGGAGCTGAGAAAGTGCTGCAGACCTTGCTTTGCCACATTGACCACAACAAATTTGACATCACTCTCTACAGTCTGCGTAAAGAGCAATTATCAACCGATTATCCTGCCAATATAACCTACCGCCATATCTTTGCGGGTGGAGAAACAAATGCCAATCTCATCAAGAACTTATTGATAAAGATAATCAATAAGTTTATATTAATTGTTTATCACCATTTTTCTCCACGATTGTTTTACCGCCTCTTTGTAAGAGGCGAATATGACACAGAGGTAGCTTTTATCGAGGGCTATGCAACTCGAATCCTCAGCGGCTCAACTAATCGCAAGTCTCGCAAATTGGCATGGGTCCACATCGACCTGCATGAGAATCATTGGACTGATTTGGCCTATCACAACCATCAAGAGGAAGAAACCGCTTATCACAAGTTTGATAGAATCCTTTGTGTGTCTGAGACAGTTAAGGCTCAGTTAGCTCGTCTCTATCCTTCGATAACGAGCAGTCTCGAGGTCTGTTACAATCCCGTAGACGAAAAACGCATCCGTTCGTTAGCCGAAGCCCCCCTCTCTAACGAACATTTTTTGCGTGCGGGCACAACCTTTGTTTCAATAGGCCGTCTAGTACCACAAAAAGGATATGACCGACTCGTCCGTATCGCAAAGGAGCTACGCGACGAAGGTTACGATTTCGCCATCAACATCCTGGGCGAGGGTTCAGACCGTAATATGCTAGAAAGTTTCATTCGAGATAATAATTTACAGAATCATGTACGTTTGCTGGGATTTGAGAGCAATCCCTATCCCTATCTCAAATCCGCCGATGTATTCGTCTGCTCATCACGAAGCGAAGGCTACAGCACAGCCATCACCGAAGCTCTTATTCTTGGCAAGGCCATTGTCACAACAGAAGTGTCAGGAGCAAGGGAACAACTTGGAGATAATCGTTTAGGGATTATGACATCAAACGACGAACAGTCTTTATTGCATGGAATAAAAATGATGCTCTCAAACGACAATACTTGTCTATATAGCAAAATTGCAGAGGCTCATGGAGTCAACATGAGTATCTCAGAATCCATTTCACACATAGAGAACATGTTATGAATTGGCCCATCAAATTTTACCTGTATATTCGCCACAAGATTTTCAAGATTGACGACCGCACTTCGCTCCAACAGGCATTAGACAATGGAATGAAGTTGGGTAAAGACCCTAGTATTCAGGACCAAGTCATGCTAGATCCAAGTCATTCCTGGCTAATATCAATTGGCGACAAAGTAACTCTTGCCCCCCGAGTATGCATCTTAGCCCATGACGCAAGCACCAAACGACATTTAGGGTATACACTAATTGCCCCAGTGACAATTGGTAATAATGTCTTTATTGGCGCAGGAACAATAGTTCTTCCCGGTAGCACGATTGGCGATAATGTCATCATCGGCGCTGGGTCTATAGTCACAGGAAACATACCATCCAACAATGTTTATGCAGGAAATCCCGCGCGACAAATATGCACACTGGAGGAATATCTGTTGAAACGCAAAGAACAAATGCAAAGAGCACCACTATACGATGAATCATATATCGTCAGTAACATTACTCCAGACAAGAAGTTGCAGATGCTCCAAGAACTTTCAAAGAATCCTTCCAGAGGCTTTATCAGATGAGTACACTAATTATAGTATTTCCATCACCGAAGCACTCATACTAAGCAAGCCCATAATTGCAATAGAAGTTCACACAGAACAGCCAGGTTCCAACTGTTCAAGAATCATCACAAACAATGATGAGCAAGCACTACCTAGGAGACATAAATCATGCTTTACCACGAAAAAGCAGATTACTATAGACGTATGGCTCAAAAACAGGGGGCAGCTATGAGTATCATGGATTCAATTGCTAACGTCGAGAACTTGCTATTACATGGCTCAAAAAATTCATCGATTTTGTTCATCCCCACACTTTCCTGCCCAACAATCTTTCTTTGATAAGCCACATAATTAACAAATACATGACACGAATCGAGAAAGTAAATCAATTGCGCGAATTAATTTTCAAGCAACTAAAACCGTTGATTTCAACCGATGTAGCACTGTTTGGTATCGTAAATCACGGCAACACAGGTGACACCCTGATTACATTAGGAGAATTAGACTTTCTCAAACAATGTGGATGTAGAATTAGGCATACTCAATTACTTATTGACGAATCACCTTATCCTGACCTCCCTAAAGATTGCACTATTTTACTACAAGGAGGTGGCGACTTTGGTGATATGTGGCGAGGTATACAAGAACGTAAATTATCGATTATAAATCATTATAGTGAGCATAGAATAATCATATTTCCAGAATCTGTACACTACCATGAACAACATTTCTTGCTACAAGACTCTGAAATGCTCAATCAGATTCATGATTTAACCATCTGTGCGCGCGACAGAGCCAGTTACGAAGTGCTTAAGCAACATTTTACTGCCAAGATTCTGCTTATCCCCGATATGGCTTTTTGTATACATCCACAAAGTCTGAAGCAATACATTTCACCGAATCCCACAGGAACACTATACCTCAAACGAATCGACAAAGAGCAGAGTCATGAGCATTACGACATTCAGGCCGATTCCATAAGCGACTGGCCTACAATCAATAACGACTCAACACCCATAAGACGCAGCATGCTCATGATTGGGTACAAAGATGGTTTCAGACTGCGAGGCATGAACTTATGTGCAAAAGTTCTACAAAAAATTAATTTATGGTATGTCCTTCACATTGTTTACCCACATGTTGTTCAATCTAGTGTGGGATTTCTTTCCTCCTACAGCAATTTATACCTTACTAGGCTGCATTCAGCCATTCTCTCGATTCTTATTGATAAGCCATTTACACTTTTAGACAATTCTTACCATAAGAACCAAAATTTCTATCAGACATGGCTTAGCGATGTTGACGATATTAAATTAAAACTCAGCGAACCATGAAAGTTTCCATTATAATACCGGTCTACAAAGTCGAAAAGTATATCATTCGCTGCCTTGAGTCTGTTAAAGCTCAAACATTCACCGACTATGAAGTCATTTTAGTTGATGACTGCGGCGGCGACAACAGCATTGCGCTTGCAGAAAGCTATTGTGAGCAGTATTTTCCCAACAATCACAAAATAATCCACCATGCCCATAACAAAGGATTATCTGAAGCGCGTAATACAGGCGTCAGAAGTTGTTCCGGTGAATTTATCTATTTTCTCGACAGTGATGACGAAATAACAAACCACTGTCTTGATAAACTTATTAGATATGCCAACGATGATGTGGACTTTGTAATGGCACGTTATCGTAACGAACCAATAGCCAAAGAATTATATAATTTCCCAAAATCTGGATATTTCAGCAAGAATGAGCTAATATCCCTTTACATTACCAGAAGCATCCCTTGGAACAGTGTAAATCGGATTATCAACAGGAGAATATTTACAGAGCAACATGTCTATTTTGATGAAGGTATTACAAGCGAAGATTTAATGTGGAATTATCGATCACTAGAATTTGTCAGCAAATGTTATTTAATTAACGAAGTGACCTATATCTACCACATCAATCCAGGCTCAATTATGACATCAACAAGCTATAACTACAAATATGCAAACGACCTAATCTGCATTGCAGACAAAATGAAGGGAATTGCCTTTAACACTAGCAATCCCCTCATTATTAACTACTACCATTGCATCAGATATTCTTTTATTCCCTACGCAATTTATTGGCACAACTATCCTGCGAAATTTTGTACCGATTGCATTAAGAGGCTTTTCCATCAACGCTTTGACAAATTATTTAAAAATTTACCGTGGCACAAGAAATTAATTTTTCATTTGCCAAGCAGTTTACTAGCCGTCAGTTATCTAGCATCATATAAAATTTCAGAGTATACTGAAATTTTAAAAAGCAAGCTACATCAGTAATCGAAGAACACACAACAACCGAAATCAAAACTGATAAGATTGCAGAAATCAGCATACAGCGAAGGAAGTTCATCGTTGTAAAGAAAAATGATATAGTGGATGATAGGGTTGTTGACATTAAACTTAATCCATAACCTCCTCTCAAGGACTGATGCGCACACTGAATTCGGCTAAGAATCTGGCATCGAGCCTGGGAATCACGTTTATTATGATTTTCCTGGGCTTTGTTACGCGCAAGGTATTTGTTGACAACATCGGTGTCCAGTATTTGGGTCTGAATGGGTTGTTGACCAATATACTGGGCATGATGGCCTTGCTTGAAGGGGGCTTCTCGACCAGCGTTGTCTATAATATGTACAAGCCCTTGGCCGAGGACGACCGCCCACGCATCATCGCCCTGCTGCAACTCTACCGCAAGGTTTATCGCTATATCGCTCTCGGGCTATTCTTGTTCTCGCTGGCTCTTTACCCATTTTTGGGCTACTTCCTGAAAGATGGCGATGGGCTGGAATATGTCTCGGTGGTATATTTCATCTTTGTCTTCAACTCGATTGTTGGCTACTTCACCGCTTACAAGTGGTCGATTATCAACGCCAGCCAGCAGGTCTACAAGCTCACGGGCTATAACCTCGCCTACCAGATTGCGCAGAACCTGATCAAACTGGCCATCCTTTATTACACCAAAAACTATATCCTCTACCTGCTGGTCGAGTCGGCGTTGCTGCTGTTGCTAAACGTCGGCATTGTTCACAAGGCCAACCAGCTTTTTCCCTACATCCGCACCAAGCAGAAACACATCGTTGACAAGGACACCAAGCGGGAGATAGTCAATAACATGAAAAACCTCTTTATCAACAAGCTGGGGGGCTATTTCATGCATTCGACCGACAACATTATCATTTCGAGCTTCGTCAGTGTGGCCACCGTGGGGCTTTACTCCAACTACACCTTGCTCACAGGCACAGTCATGTCATTTGTCAGCAAGTCGCTCGACAGTTTCTCTGAGAGTGTGGGCAACCTCATAGCCTCGGAGAACAGCGAGAAAGTCTACGAGATCTTCAAGTCGGCATTTTTCTTTAACTTTCTGGCCAGCTCGCTTGCGGTTATCATCTTATACTGCACTCTCACGCCGTTCATCGACTGGTGGTTGGGCAGTCAATATCTGCTGACGCACGCCACGCTGGTTGTGATTCTGCTGAACTTCTATGTCGACACCATGCGCACGTCAGCCTTAACCTTTAAGGTCAAGGCCGGACTGTTTAAGCAAGACCGCTGGACCCCATTCCTACAGGGTGTCATCAACCTGGTGTTGTCGCTCATCTTTGTGCAATTTTGGGGGCTGACTGGTGTGTTGTTCGCCACGCTGATTGCCATCCTGTCCATCGGTTTCTGGCAATTTCCGCGGCTCTGCTATAAATACATCTTCCACCGCTCGCTGTGGCTTTACTTCCAGCGGTATGCCGTCTATACGCTGATGGCCTGTGCCGCACTGGCAGCATCGTTGGGAATCATCCACTTCTGCAAAGTCGACAACTTATTCCTACAGTGTGTCGTCAACGGCAGCATTTCGCTGGTGCTGTCATCGGTCATCTATGTGGCAGCATTTCACCGCACGGCAGAGTATCGTGTGCTGCTGGAGCATGTACGGGCCATCTTGCCGAAAAAACGGCATAACTAGAGTAAAAAAACGCGATAGAAGCCACCCATTATAGAGCAATGAAGCCGCGCTTTTTTGTCAATATGCACTATATGGCGCTGGGGGGAGCCGAGAGAGCCCTGCTGGGGTTGCTCAACGCGTTGGACCCGATGCGGGTGGAGGTTGACCTGCTGCTGAACCAGCACACTGGCGAGTTCATGCCGCTCATCCCGGAGCATGTACGCCTGCTGCCTGAGCAACGGGGCTACAACGCCATCGAGCGCCCGATGCGTGACATCGTGCACGAGGGGCAATGGCGTATCGCACTGGCGAGGCTGCACGCCAGGTGGCAGCACCGCCGCTATCTCAAGACGCTCACCCCCGAGCAGCGGGCCTACGACGCAAGCATCTTTCAGTATGTAGCCGACTGTGTGACACCGGTGTTGCCACCAATAGCGGAAGCGAATACCCCCTACGATCTGGCCATCAGCTTCCTGACGCCGCACAACATCGTACTCGACAAAGTCAAGGCACGCAAGAAGGTGGCGTGGATTCACACTGACTACTCGACCATACATGTCAATGCCGAGAAGGAGCTGCGCGTGTGGAGCCGATATGACCACATCGCCAGCATCTCGGACGACTGCACGCGGTCGTTCCTGCAGAAGTTTCCCTCGCTCAAAGATAAAATCATCCTTATCGAGAACATCCTGTCGCCCTCGCTGGTGCGCCGGCAAGCGATGGACGACGCACATTTTGATGCAGCGCCTATCGGGGGGGGCGACAGCGAGGGGACGCAAACCCCACCCCTCGCCCCTCCCCTTTGTGAAAGGGGAGGGGAAGTGGAGACACTTAGTGAGTGCAATGCTGGCGAGCAAACCCCACCCCTCGCCCCTCCCCTTTGTAAAAGGGGAGGGGAAGTGGTGCTGCTGTCGGTGGGGCGCATCTCGCATGCCAAGAATTATGACAACATCCCCGACATGGCGCAGCGAATGCGGGAGATGGGACTGCGGTTCGTGTGGTACATCCTGGGACCCGGCAACCGTGATACCATCGACCAAAAGATAGCCGAGACCGGCACGGGTGACTGTGTCAAACTGCTGGGCGCGACCAGCAACCCTTACCCCTATATCAAGGCTTGTGACATCTATGTGCAGCCCAGCCGATATGAGGGCAAGAGCGTGACAGTGCGTGAGGCGCAGATCTTGTGCAAGCCGGTCATCATCACCGACTACCCCACTGCCAGCAGCCAGGTGCAGGATGGTGTGGACGGCATCATCTGTCCGATGGACAACGCCGGCATCGCGCGTGCCATCTGCGACCTGGCGGGCGATGCCTCCCGCCGGCAGGCGTTAAGCAACTACCTCGCCGCCCACGACTATGGCAACGAGTGCGAGGTCGACAAAATCTATCAGCTGCTCGATTAAATCCTTGTATCCGTATACGGCCGGATTGCAATTCAGACCGAACGGGACACAAATGAATACATTTAACCAACAGCCAAAAAACATGCGCAACGCCACACTCGACCTCTTGCGTGTCATCGCCATGATGATGATTGTGCTGATGCACTCGCCCATGCCGGGTAGCGCATCGGGAGTGGTCTTGGCTGGCCTGTCCTACGTCACTGCGCCAGGCATCGGCCTCTTCTTTATGGTGAGCGGCTTATAGATTTCTTAACTATTACCATCAATGGACTTATACGATTTCTTTACCCCAATATCAGCCTCTGTCTATACGCAAGTCTATATCTACCTGGTTATGGCCTTGTGTATGCTTGTCGTGTTTCAACGGATCAATGCCGAGGAGAACGAACTGATATACGCTCAGCAAAGCCTCCCGCTGCCGGCCATCGTGTTGACACTGCTCATTGCCATCCCCATTGGTTTTCGCAATCCAGTCGGTCTATTTGGCGACACCTATTTCTATACACACACATTCCGCAATGTGCTGAAAGAATACAGCCCCATCGACTGGTCAACCGAATGGCTGTTTGACAACTGGATGTTTTTCTTCAAAGACCATGGCCTTGAGATTCAGTATTTCTATCTCTCAGTTTCGCTGGTCTACTTCGGCACCATGCTGGTGTCGTGCTACAAGCTAGCCAAGAACAACACTTGGATTGCCCTGCTATTCTGTCTCGTTTCCTACTCGTGCTACACCTACAGCACCAACGGTGTGCGCAATGGTCTGGCCTGCAACCTGGTGATGCTGGGCATCGTTTACCTCACCGAAACCGACTGGAAGAAATATATCAGCCTCATTTTCTTTGTCATCGCATACGGCATCCACCACTCTTCTGCATTGACTGCCGTTGCCGCATTGACTGCCGCGTTTATTATCAAGGAACCGAAGTATGCCATCCGGTTCTGGGTTGCGTCCATCTTCATTTCGCTGCTACTGGGCAACACGATTGGTGACATCTTTGCCGGGCTGGGGTTCGACGACCGTATGAGCGGATATTTCCAAGGTCAAGAGAGTACTGAAACCATGTCGCAGTTCAGCGACACAGGCTTTCGTTTCGACTTCTTGCTCTACAGTGCCATGCCGGTGCTGATGGCATGGTATGTGACGGTGAAGCGAAACTTCAAGGACCGAGCGTTCAACATCATCGCAAATACTTATATCCTGGCCAACGCATTCTGGGTGATGGTCATCCGTGCCGCGTTCAGCAACCGCTTTGCCTACCTGTCGTGGTTCATCTACCCACTGGTGATTGCCTATCCACTGCTGCGGATGAACATCTGGGATGACCAGGACAGCAAGACAGCATGGATTCTGCTGGCCTACTCAGGCTTCACATTCTTCATGTTCCTGATCGGCAAATAAGTCTCACACCAGGGGCCAGCGAGCACAAAGAAATTAACGACTCTGTGCCCTTGATGGCCTTGATGCTATAACAAAAATCGTTGACTATGCCAACATTGACAGTATTCACCCCGGCCTATAACCGGGCGCACACCATCGGGCGCACCTACGAGAGCCTGTGCCGGCAGACGTGCCGGGACTTTGAGTGGCTCATCATCGATGATGGCTCGACCGACGGCACGAGAGAGCTTGTGCTGTCGTGGCTGCAGCCCCCACAATCCCTCCATGAAGCGAAAGGTAACAGTTTCTCCGGCATATGTTCGGCAGGATTCAAGATTCGCTATATATGGCAGGAGAACCAGGGCATGCATGGGGCGCACAATACAGCCTACCGCAACATCACCACTGAGCTGAACACCTGCATCGACAGTGATGACTGGATGCCCGACGATGCCGTCGAAAAGATTTTAACGTTCTGGAAGATGCATGGCAGCGACCGATATGCCGGATTTGTCGGGCTCGACTATACTGCCGAAGGCGAATTGATAGGTACCATGTTCCCATCAGACATGACCGAGACCACCTTATCGGGTTTCTATGCTCAAGGCGGTAAGGGCGACAAAAAACTAGTGTATCGAACCAGCATCATTAATCAGTATCCCGAATACCCATTGTTTGAGGGAGAACGATATGTTGGGCTAGCCTATAAATATATGCTCATAGATCAAGATTACAAACTGCTCACGCTCAATGAGCCGCTTGTGATAGTTGAATACCAACCAGACGGATCGAGTCACAGCATGTATCGACAGTACTGGAACAATCCGCGTGGGTTCGCTTTTTTCCGCAAGACCGAGATGCAGTATACAAGCAGCCTCAAGAGGCAGTTTGTTGTCTGTGCCCACTATGTGTCCAGCTCAATCATTAGTCGCAATTGGCACTTTGTGCAAGAGAGCCCCCAAAAGCTAAAAACACTGCTAAGCATACCAGCTGGAATAGCATTATTTTTGATTATATACTATAAGGTAAAATTAAACGAAAAAATGAACATTGGATGAATTCCATTATTGAACAAGACCTCTATCGTTATGAAGGTGAAAAATGCAAATCTTGGTTAATGAAGTTGCGATACATTTTGTTCACACCAAGTTTCACCTTTATCTATTGTTTCAGAAAAGCTCAAACTTGTCATTGGCAACCAGCTCAATTATTCTGGAGAATACTCCACAGGCTCATAATGTGGAGCACTGGCATTCAGATTCCAGTAGAGACACAGATTGCTCCTGGATTCAGAATTGTCCATTTTGGCACCATCGTAGTTAATCCTGGTGCAAAAATTGGAAAAAATTTCAATCTAGCACAAGGAACCTTGATTGGTAATTCACAAGGTAAAAAAACGGGAGTACCCACTATCGGTGAAAATGTCTGTATGCAAGCTAATTCTGTTATTGTTGGTGGTATAACTATCGGTAATAACGTCTTGATTGCTCCTGGAGCATTTGTAAATTTCGATGTCCCTGACAACTCAATTGTCATTGGCAACCCAGGTAAAATTATAACTCGTGAGTCATCACCTACTGACAAATATATTGTGTTTCGACTACCATGAGAATTCTTCATATCATCACCTCGCTGCGCACAGGCGGGGCTGAACATCTGATGGTTGACTTGCTGCCACGCTTACGCGACCTGGGTAATGAAGTCGAGTTGTTGCTCTTCGATGGCACCCGCACCCCCTTTTATGAGCAGCTTGAGGCAACTGGCATCCCCATCCATCAATTGACCCTGGGAGGAAATGTCTACAACCCGCTGAATATTTTCAGGCTAATGAGATATATGCGAGGGGTTGACATCATCCATACCCACAACACAGCGTGTCAACTGTTTGTCCCGATGGCCAAGATGTTGAACTTCGGCAAGGCAAAGCTATTCACTACTGAACACAACACAACCAACCGCCGACGAGGAAACAAAGTCCTGCGTCTACTGGACAAATGGATGTATAACAGATATGAACGCATCATCTGCATCAGTGACAAGGCACAGGACAACCTTGAACAGCACATTGGCCAGCACTCATCAATATATACCATCTACAACGGCATTGATACTCAACGCTTTCTGCGCACAATCAAAGACATCTCGGCAAAGACCGAATTCATCGTGACCATGGTGGCAGGGTTCAGACCACAAAAGGACCAAGACACGCTCATTCGCGCCATGGCTTTGCTACCCGACAATTTCAGACTGTGGTTGGTGGGCGATGGAGAACGAAGGAGCGGTCTCGAGTCGCTGATAGCAGAACTCGGTTTGCTGAATCGTGTCAATCTGCTGGGTATCCGCACCGACATCCCCGACATCCTCGAGCAGAGCGACATCTGCGTGTTGTCGTCGCACTGGGAAGGGCTGTCGCTATCCAGCATTGAATGTATGGCCAGCGGCCGACCATTCGTTGCCAGCGATGTGGCAGGACTGCATGAAATTGTTGCAGGACATGGAGTGCTGTTTGCTGAAGGTTGCTCCGAAATGCTTGCCAGCAGTATTCGCCAGCTGTGCGAGAATCCCATCCAATACAAAAAAGTTGCAACCCAATGTCAGCAACAAGCCCAGAATTTCGACATCAGCATTATGGCTAACAAGTACAATGAACTTTACATGGCTACCAGAAGCTGACTTTTGCCTGAAGGCCAAGTGCCATCATAAAACTCAAAATTCAACTAATTATTTTCCCATTTCCGTTATTACATGCTATCATTTGGATGCTATTTAATCTATAAAACACGTCCTCAGATTTTTGATAACGACAACATAATGTGCCGAGCTGAATTGATAGCCACACCAAGCAACGAATCAACATCACGCACACATTATTAAGTCATAACCTTTACCCTAGGATAGGTCTAACAACTGCGGAAAAATCACAATATAATATGGTTAAAATTTCATTTATTGTCCCGGTTTATAATCAGCAACGTTATGTT
>Ga0256407_10011037_pt1 | contig 12581 bp, 12 predicted proteins | sample RumenRJG_04DNA_FD_193489 | JGI IMG/M metagenome (GOLD analysis project Ga0256407, IMG submission 193489) | Bovine rumen microbial communities from Lethbridge, Alberta, Canada - RJG_04 | ecosystem: Host-associated > Mammals > Digestive system > Stomach > Rumen | place: Canada: Alberta... | reverse complement strand
GATCGCTGTTTGACAACAAAAAACGTTCCATTTTATAAGAAATATAAATTTAAAGAGCAAACATGGTGCTAGACCGTGTTGTTATGCACTTTGGCTAGTTTTTGCGAACTGCCAAAGTAGAGTTAATCTCTTAAGAACTCAATTACTCTACCAAACCCATCTTTAATATCAACCTTAGCTTCCCAACCTAAACCTCTCAGTTTTTCATCAGAAGGAATTCTTACACGATTGGTTAATAAATTATTCTCAACATAGTGCTCATCTAAAGTTCTTTCTTTTTTAACAACCTTCAAATTATCATCAGAAAGACCAACTAGCGTTTCGGCGAGTTCTGCCATACTTACATATTGTGAAGAATTACATACATTATAGGCTTCACCTGATTGTCCATGTAACAAAATTGCAAAATACCCGGCAACAGCATCCGTTATATAGCAAAAACACCTTTGTCCAGAGCCATCACTTTTCATTTCAATATTCTGACCATGAATTATGTTTTTTACAAATGATGAGAAAACTCGTGGATCATTTTCTACATCCATAGTTGGCGCATAGGTATGCCAAATACGTGCAATTTTAACTGGTACATCATATTGTACGAAGAAGGATTTACACATGGTTTCAGCCATTCTTTTACTCTCACTATAACAGCTGTGAATGTCCAATGTGTCCATCCCACCGAAATCATCTTCCGAAATGCTCGTTTTTTCTACCGTTCCATATATATCAGAAGAGCTGAACATTAAATAGCTTTTAACCTTCTTTTCATATGCTAACTTCAGCAGATGATAATTACCGATAATATTAGGAGTAAAAACATCAACCGGGCAAACTCCATAGTATTGTGGACTGGCAAAAGATGCAGCATGAATAATATAGTCTACATCGCCATCTATTTGTATTTCTCGGTCCATCAAATACTCTACAACCTCTATGTTGGCTTGCTCTGTAAGACCAGGAAAATGTTTAAAAAACTTTTCTTTTGAACGTACAGCGGCTATCAATTTTATGTTATAGTCCTTAGAATTCAAGAAGGCAATAAAATAGGTTATATAAGATGCAAGCATGCCATATGCACCAGTTAATAATATTGTTTTGTTTCTTAATGCATCCCAATTTATTTTTCTGGCAAATATGTCTTCCATGTCCTGCATAATTATCTGATTCATCATGCTGCACACCTCCATTCAAATTGGTGTACAACATGCACTATAATTAGCGCATTACCCCCCCGTTTTCTGTGAATAATGTCATTTTTCTAATACCATCCTCAAATATTATCTCTGCATTCCATCCTAATGCATTTTTTATTTTCTTAACATCCGGTGTTAAGTTTACCGTCCCATTAGCACCATACGGAACAGCCCCAAATTGAAGAGCACTGTCACTATTCAATACACGCTTTATTTCTTCAACAAATTCTTTCAAAGGCTTATAATCACCCGAAGCAATATTGTAAATGCCACTCTCGCAATCTGATAAAGCAAAACACTTCATGGCTCTTGCAGCATCTTCAACATTCAAATAATCCCACAGTTGCGTACATGGAGTCATTTCAATGGGTTCATTTCGCTTCATTTTATCTATAGCGGACATGATTAATGTTTTAGGATAATCATATTTTCCGTAAATGCTAAAAATACGTGTCCATATAAAGCGGATACCCGTTTCTTTTGATTTTTGGGTTAGAGAAGTATATGCATGAAGTTTTTCTTTTCCGTACTCGGTATTAGGATTGCATGGATAATTTTCATCTACCAATCCATTTGTTCTACCATACTCGGCTTGTGAGCCAGAACCAAGGAAAAATTTGCACCCCATCTTTACAGCTGAATCAAATGCATCTAACGTACACTTATAATTGTTTTCCTGCATATTCTTATCATCTCTATATGGGGTTCTTGCACCTTCCCAAGCCAAATGATAAAAATAATCAGCACCGTCTATTGAATCAGACAAAGTGTAATATTCATTCATTTCTTTTTCGACAATATGAATCCTATCGTCAATAGGGATGTGTTTGATATTACTACTATTTAGTCTAACAACTGCAAAGATTTCACATTCTTCTTTTAACCATTCATGAATTAAATGCACGCCGATAAAACTTGTCGCACCAGTTATAACAACTTTCATCACTCACTTAATCCTCTCTCAATAAACTTAACATAGTTCTTTCTAGCCCTTCGGCATCCATTCCAAAATAATGATACAAGTAATTGGCATGTGCCATAGCTACAAATTCATCCTTTACACCCACATTAACAAATTTGGTATTCAGATTATTTTCAGCTATTACTTTTGCCACCATTGTCCCAAGACCACCATATACATTATGATCCTGCGCAACTACGATTCTACCTGTATCTGCAGCACAAATGACTGCTTCTTCATCAACAGGCTTAATAGAGTACATATCGACTACTCTTATATCTTTGCCTGTCTTATCTTTAATATTGTTTGCCGCTTCTAAAGCGTATTGTACAACAACGCCAGCACATAAAAAGACACCGTCATTACCAGTTTTAACTTCTAAGGATCCGCCTTTTTTGATTTCTATGCTTTCGTCATATATATTCAGCGTCGGTTCTACTGAACTTCTAATGTATATAGGTCCGTGGTGCGTTGCAGAATAATCAAGGATTTTCTTAGTCTGGATAACATCACTAACCTCATAGACTGTCACATTCGGCATGGAAGTCATAATGCCACAATCTTCTATTGCCCAATGCGTTGCTCCAGATATTCCTCCAGATAAACCTGCGTAGACACCGATCATCTTAACATCTCTGTTCCCATAAGCAACGTCTGTTCTGCACTGTTCACAGGCTCTCATTGTTAAGAATGGCGCCATAGAAAAGACATATGGCTTGAATCCCTCACATGCAAGTCCTGCACCAAAGGACACCATATTTTGCTCAGCAATACCAGTGTTAAAGGAACGTTCTGGGTATTTCTCAACAAAACTTTTATTACGGCAAGTTCCTGCAAGATCGGCATTAACCACAACAATATCGTTATATCTTTCACCAAGCTCAGCCATATACTCGCCGATAACATTTCTTAAAAAGCTTTTATTTTCACTCATGAATTCCACCTACTTTCATACTCATCAATAAGATTTTTCGTACTTTCAGCAAGTTGTTCATTTGTGATTTTCCCAGCATGCCACCTTACCTGATTTTCCATAAAAGACACGCCTTTACCTTTTACTGTATGAGCTATTATTACAGTTGGTATGTTAGATGCTGCTGCAGGAAGATTATCAAACGCTTCAACTATCTCTCCCACATTATTGCCATCTATTTCAACAACACTCCATCCAAAGGCTCTATACTTATCCGCGATATTTCCAAGCCCAGTTATCTCGTTTATCGTACCATCAGCTTCCAGACCATTAAAATCCACTATTGCAATAAGATTGCCTAGTTTATAATGCACCGCATTCAGAGCCGCTTCCCAAATAGAACCTTCTGACTGTTCGCCATCACCCATAATAGTGTAGACTCTACTCGTATTATTTCCTTTTAATCTAAGCCCGGCGGCAATTCCACAAGCAACTGGCATTCCGTGACCTAGACTACCTGTAGAAACCTCCACATACGGGTTCACAAGATTACAGGAATGCATAGAAAATCTGCCCTGATCAGTGGCATACTCATTAATTACGTCTTCAGAAGAAAAGCAACCTATAGCCGCTTGATTAAAACTTGTTACAGCTGAAGCATGACCTTTAGACAAGACGAATCGGTCTCTAGTCTCGTCATTTAAGTCCGCTGGATTGTAATTCATTTGATATTGCCATAGAACAGTCATGATATCTGTTATTGACAAGTCACCACCAATATGAATTACCTCTTTATTACAAAGTTTTAATAAATTCAAACGGATATCTAAGGCAGCTTTCTCCAGCTCTCTAATACCTAATTTCATCATGCCACCTCCGCATAAAAGCACGAAGCAGCATAACAAGGTACAGAAACAATCAAACTAATGTTTAGTCTCTGTACCCCCCCCCGCGTACATCTGTCTTTCTTCCATATCTTCACCTAAATTCATTAGATACATATAAAGTTCCCTGTCAATTAAAGGTTCCTGATCTTGGTTTGGCTTTCCAAATTCCAGTTTAGGGAATACATATGTCTCTTCGTTAATTTTTATTTCTATAATTGTAGGTTTGCTATTAGTGAAAACCTCGGTCAATGTTTCAACCTCTTCTTCACTTTCAGCGCACACATAATCCAGACGATAAGCTTCTGCCAGCTTTTCAAAGTCAGGTGATGTAAAGCCACCATCTAAAGTTGTCTGGAAGTAATTTTTATTAAAATACATTTCCTGAAAATGTCTAATCATTCCCAGTGCATTATTATTGAATACAATAATCTTAATAGGCAGGTTTTCTCTAGCTATCATCTGGAGTTCCTGTATATTCATCTGAATACCACCATCTCCATTGAAGCTATATACTGTGCCATTGCTTGCCAACGCTGCGCCCATACTTGCAGGTAAGGAATAACCCATTGCACCATGACCGCCTGAAAACAGAACGCGCTGACTTTCTTTCAAGCCAAAAGACTGTGCAACCCATACCTGATTTTGTCCAACATCAGTTGTTACTACAGCTTCTGTAGGAATGTGTTTGCTTATTGCACGAACCAACTTGTTATATTTTCGCTCATCAAAACCGAGAAGTTTATTCTTAATTTCATCGCAAATAGCAATCCAATTAGAATAATCTTTCTTTGGCCATATATCCACCAGCCCATTCAAGAAGCTATTGCCATCCGCCTTAATCCCTATCTCATCATCATGAACCTTATACTCAAGTTCGGCCTCATCGATATCCACACGGATTATTTTGGAGTTTGGAGCAAAATTTTCTCTCTTAGCCCCCACCTGTCTTACATCAAGACGAGCACCAACTGCAATTACAACATCACTTTTCGCAACGATAAAGTTTGCAATTCTGTCACCATAGGCACCAATAAATCCATAGCAATTGTCTAAGCCTTCCTGTATATCAACAGAAATCATAGAGGTAACAACTGGGACTCCAATTGTATTTAATTTTTCTTTCCAACCTTTATTCTCTCTATCTACACCATTACCTAGCAATAATACCGGTCTTTTTGCATGTGCAATAACTTCTTCTATACTTGTAAAATCTATCTCTTCTAATGGTTCTTTGTCACAAACAAAGCTCTGCAATTCATCCGGGTTAATATTAATCCTGGTAACATCCATTGCTATATCTAAAAGAACAGGACCTTTTCTACCTTCATTCGCAATATGGAATGCCTTATCAAGTTCATACTTTATCTGCTTCGCATCGTTTACCTGAACAGCATACTTTGTTACAGGTTGAACCATTGAAACAATATCAGTTTCCTGAAAACCTCTTTGTCTTACTTTGAGCCCCCCTTTCTGTTCAAAAGAGTTTACCTGACCGGTAATAAACAAAGTTGGAATCGAATCCATATATGCATTGCAAATACCAGTGATAAGGTTTGTTGCTCCAGGACCACTGGTTGCATATGCAACACCACATTTACCACTAACTTGAGCATAACCACAAGCAGCCATTGCAGCACCTTGCTCATTATAATTTACGTGAGCTGTGATCTTCTCCTGGTATTTGCTAAATGAATCCATAAGGTGGGTTACCATACCACCAGGATAACCAAAGACATCAGTAATACCCTTGGCTATTAAATACTCAACAATATAATCAGATGTCTTCATCCTATCCTCTTAGAGATTAACTGCTTCTTTAATAACTTCAGCCATATAATCTATCATAGCATCAGTCATACCAGGATATACACCTACCCAGAATGTGTTGTTTACAACAAAATCACTATTGGTAAGATCTCCTGCAACTCTGTATAAATCAGAGCCTCTTATCTGATCAAAACAAGGATGACGAATAATATTGCCACTAAAGAGAAGTCTTGTCTGAACATTCTTAGATTCAATGAACTTTACGATCTCATTTCTATTTAAGCCACTCTCTGGTCTAACTGAAATTAAGAAGCCAAACCAAGAAGGTTCACTATTCTCAGCTGCAACCGGAAGAATTACCTTATCCTCAACAGCAGTTAATGCATTCCTTAATCTATCCCAGTTATGACGTCTTCTTTCAATAAATGAAGGGAATTTCTTTAACTGCTCAACACCAATTGCTGCCTGAAGATCAGTTACTTTTAAGTTATAACCAAAATGATTATAAGTATATTTATGATCATAGCCCTGAGGCAGTTCACCAAACTTACCATCAAATCTATGTCCACAGAAATTATCCTTTCCAGATGGACAGATACAAGCTCTACCCCAATCTCTATAAGAAAGAATAAGTCTGTTTAAAAGTGGATTATTAGTATAAACACAACCACCTTCGCCCATTGTCATATGATGAGGTGGATAGAATGATGAAGTACCAATATCTCCCCATGTACCAGAGAACTTTGTTTCACCATCAATAGTGTACTTAGTACCTAATGCATCGCAGTTATCTTCAACCAGCCATAAATTATGCTTATCACAGAATTCTTTAACAGCTTTAATATTAAATGGGTTTCCTAAAGTATGAGCAACCATTACAGCTTTAGTCTTTACAGACAATGCCTTTTCCAACTGTTCAACATCGATATTGTACTGAGGTATAGTTACATCTACAAAAACAGGAACTGCCCCATACTGAAGAATTGGATTAACGGTTGTTGGGAATCCGCATGCAACAGTTATAACTTCATCACCACGCTTTATCTGTCTGTCACCTAACTCTGGAGCTGTTAATGCTGTAAATGCGATTAAATTAGCAGATGATCCAGAATTTACTAAATGAGCGTACTTAACACCAATCCACTCAGCAAATTCTTTTTCAAACTGATCGGAGAATCTTCCAGTTGTAAGCCAGAAATCAAGCACGGCATCAGTAAGACTCATCATTTCTTTTTCATCATATACTCTTGATGCGTAGCTTACCCTGTCACCTGGTTTGAAGTTCTTTTTAGAATCAACAGGCTCCTTAAAATCATGATAATAATCAGCAACGAGAGATTTAATCTGTTCTCTTGCTTCTAATTCATTTTTCCAGTTAGACATTATTTGATTCCTCCAAAAAAAACATCAATTTCTTTATCCATCTCAGCTGGAATATCACCACCCGAGAGCCATACTTTACTAAATTCACAAACCTTAGACATACATTCATCCATATGCCATCTAGGCTTCCATCCAAATACTGATTTTATCTTGCTGCAATCAAGTTTAAGGAAGTTAGCTTCATGAGGAGCATTCTCCTCCGCCTGATTCACCCACTTAGCATCTTTTCCCCAGTATTTGCAGAATAGATCAACCAAGTCACCTGTTGTTACACAGTCGCAATCATCAGGACCTACATTGTAATATCCTTGGTAATTGACATCTTCATACTGCTTAGCTGCAATGGTAAGATAAACAGACAACGGTTCTAGAACATGCTGATATGGGCGAGTTGAGTATGGATTTCTAACGCCAATAACCGTACCTGCTTTCATTGCTCTTACACAATCTGGAATAATTCTATCATTTGCAAAGTCACCACCACCAATAACGTTACCAGCTCTGGCTGTAGATACAGCTGCACCTGAAGAATTAAAAAATGAATTCACATATGAATGAGTAACAAGCTCTGAGCAAGATTTCGAATTCGAATAAGGGTCATATCCATCAAGTGGTTCATTCTCTCTATAGCCCCATTCCCACTCATTATTTTTATAAACTTTATCAGTTGTTACATTTAAAAAAGATCTAACAGATTTAGTAATTCTTACACATTCACAAATATTAACTGTTCCCATAACATTTGTTTCGTATGTATAAACAGGATCTTTATAACTGTCTCTTACAATAGGCTGTGCTGCTAGATGAAGAACAATTTCAGGCTGAAAATCTAAAAATACTTTTTTAAGATGTTCTAAATCTCTGACATCGCCTTTTATATGAGTGATTTTATCTTCAACATCAGCAATCTTAAACAAAGATTCATCTTTATCACTGCATCTTGAGTATCCGCAAACGATAGCTCCTACTTTAACAAGTATTCTAGTAAGCCAAGTCCCCTTAAATCCAGTATGGCCTGTAACTAATACCCTTTTACCTTTGTAAAAATCTAACACTTCTTTCTTGTCCTAATATATAGCATCCATTGCATTTTTTTTTGCATTAAAATAGTTAATACAATTGCAATTAAAAAGAAAATCACCAAACATAGCGAAGATATATAAATAGAATTTATATGCAAATTAAATTTAAAAAGAAATTTTATGACTATTGAGGATATAATACCAGTACCAATTTGTAACCCCATCAGTTCCATTGTATGCATTCCCAACCATAAAACAAATATATTTTTAAAAAGTGTGCAAAATTGAAGTATTCCTGCAAACAAAATAACACTCGAAATATAAGTTATTCCAGGATTTGCACAATATCCAAAATGTAAATCTACAATTTCTGTATTCTGTAAACTGCCCCCCCCCCTGCAAAAATCAAAAAAATTGATGAAAGAAAGACAAAAATCTTACTCCTAACTTTAGAAATGAGAAAAAATAAATTTGGCCATAAGAAATAGCCAATCAACATAAAGGAAAATGCAACACCAATACGAGCAACATAGCAAAGTAAATATTGAAAAAAAGATGCACTATAATTCAAATAGGAAAAGTAGAACTGATGGCAATAATCACCAATATATATACATAACAAAGAAATGATAAGAGAAATAATTATTTTTTTTCTTAAATAGAAAAAAATAAGTTCTGCTAAGAAGAAAGTAGACAAAAACCATAAAGGTCCACACCCCCAACCAGTCACAAAACTTAAAAACTCATTACAAAAAAAATTATATGAAAACTCCCCATTTTTAACAAATCTAGATGTAATAATTATAAAATCCCATAACAAATACACAATACTAAATGTAAAATAAGGATATAACAATCTGAGAATTTTTTTGTTAAAATTAAATTCATCATAATTTTTTATTCTATATAATATTCCCGATATAAAAAAGAATATAGGAAGTTCAATTCCGTAACAAAAGATAAGTATTGATTTTGAAAAAGTATTTGAATCAAAACAACCTAAAATATGAGCAAATGAAACCAATACTATTGCAATTGCTTTAGCATTATCTAAATAGTCTAAACGTTGCATCATTTTTCCCATTTAATCCAAGGAGCCTTACCTCCAGCAATCAATTTTTCAAGATCACGCTTTTCTCTAATATTGTCCATGCACTGCCAGAATCCTTTGTGCATATAAGACATAAGTTCTCCGTTCTTAGCAAGATTTGCTAAAGGTTCTTTCTCAAATACAGTATCATCCCCATCAATATAATCAAATATCTCTGGCTCAAGAACCATATATCCGGCATTTATAGGAGCGCCATCAACTAAGCTTTTTTCTCTAAAAGATCTAACAGCGTTGTCACCGCCAATATCTAATACACCTTTAGACTGATCCTGAAGAACAGCGGTCAAAGTAGCGACCTTACCTTGCTTCATATGGAAATCGAGAAGGTAATTGATATTAACATCACAAACACCGTCACCGTAAGTCATAAAGAAAGCTTCGTTACCAACGTATTTTTGGATCCTCTTTATTCTTCCACCTGTCATAGTGTGTAAACCTGTATCTACAACAGTTACTTTCCATGGTTCACAATGACTCTCATGAATACAAATTTCATTTTTGCCATCATTGTAATCAAAAGTAACATCAGAATTAGATAAAAAATAGTCTGCAAACCATTTTTTGATATATTCCTGTTTATATCCTGCGCAGATAATAAATTCATTATGTCCATAATATGAATATTCTTTCATAATGTGCCACAGGATTGGTTTACCGCCTATATCAACCATTGGCTTTGGTTTAAATTCCGATTCTTCGGAGATCCTAGTACCAAATCCTCCGGCAAGTAAAACTACTTTCATTTACAGCCTCTTGATTGGATTCTTACAAGTTTATTCTTTATCATATTTAGAATTTCATTCATAGCATCATCTTTTGTTATTAAAAGAGTAACAAAATATACAAACATACAAGTTACAAAACTAAGCAAAATAGTTATTATATAATTCTGAATCAAAAATTTAATAACAAAACAGCACAGAACAATCAATCCAGATCCAAATATATATTTTCTAATCTTTGGAAAACTCTTCATAATTTCATTATCTGTTTTTATGACATAAATTGCAACTATAAATAGTGCTAGTGATTCTGAAATAATACTTCCAATTGCCGCACCATTTTCATGATATATTGGAACAAGCACAACACTCAAGGCTAGATTCAATACAGCCCCCAACAGAGTACAAACTAATACCATTTTCTCTTTTCCATTGGGAACTAATACATTGTAATAAAATATATTGGCCAATGAAGCAATTAAGATGATTGGTGCCAATATATGAATTGTTGCGGTAGCTTCTTTAAAAGCCTGGCCTGCTATTAGAGTAATCAATTCACCACCAAGCATTTCTATTCCAACAACCGCAGGTAAAGCGAACATAATTATCATAGTAAATACTTTCTTTAATAGTTTTAAATATTCTTCTTTTTGTCCATCTTTTAGAGATTCAACAATTCTTGGTACAAAAACAGGCATCATCGCTGTAAAACAAGTAATTAAAATTATATTCAATTTCACCGCCGCAGAATACAATCCTACATGGTGGTCTGTACTTAATATACCTAAAAGGACCGTATCGATATTTAGATATACGGTTGCAGCCAACTGAGTTGCAAACAATACTAATATAGGCTGTATATGTTTTTTTAATCTGTATTCTTCATTTTTACGAAATTTAAAATCTATATATCTTCTAGCTTTAATACAGTTAAAAATATTTGCACCTGTACTTGATAAAACTAGAAGAAACGCCCAAAGATAGATATCAGTAATGTCATGCACAAATGCAAACATTGCGACTATCGTAAATAATTGAACTACAATCTGCCTTTTTGTAATATATGCATATTCTTCATAAACGCCATATACCCAATCAAATCCTAATGCTGAAAAACCTATAGATATACCATTTATTAAAAGCAAATACCTATATTCATAAATGGAAGGAATGCAATAAACACAACCTAAAAATACAACATATGTAATAAATGTTGACACACCGTTGATAATCAATAATTCCTTTGCAAAAACTGAGAAAGACACTCTGTCATTTCTAAATTTTGCACCTTCTCTTACTCCATATGTATAAATTCCCAACGAAGCGAATAAAATGAATACTTGAACTAATGAAGAAGCAAAATTTAATTGCCCACTACCTTCTGTTAAAAAGATTCGTGAAGTATAAGGAAAAGTAATTAAAGGAATTAAAACAGTTAATAACATTCTGAATGCATTCAGTAACGTATTCAGTTTTAATGATTTATTCATTTTTCCTACCTATATATTTAATATTTCTTAGTATCTTTGCTAGAAAAGAAGGAAAAAATACGGCAGACAAAATCATCCATCGTGCCTTTTTGTACTCTTTAATTGCAGAATATCCGTATTTCCAAAAAGACTTACGCCAATTAGTCACTCTTTTTGCCTTAAAACTTAATATCATAACTGGCCAACTAGAGCAAATAAAATCACAGTAACATTTATTTAACAATCGTTCATCATACCCACAATCTGCACCAACATTACATAATGCATATTTTTCTTTTTCCCCAAACACCTTAAAAATCCATTCAGCATTAATATTCGATTTGTTCTCAGTCATATTTTGTGCAATACATATTTTATCCAAATATCCGAGCATTGAATCACCATTCCTAGTTGCTTCAAATGCAAGGCACATATGTATAAAAGAAGTGTTAGAATACTTTTCTGGATCCTGAATACTATTAACTATATCAGTTTTTACTATAAAGCTACTCATAAAGCTCAATTGATGTTTTGCAACACGTAAAAATCTATTTTTATCAGACGTTACAAAAGATTTAACATCACTATTTACAAACGGTTTTTTACAGTATTCGATACCTTTGTATTCTCCGCAGAATGAAGTATGATTTAAAAATAATAACGATAAATCTGAATTAAAGGTTATGAAATTCAATATTTCACGTATAGCTCCATCAATCAATACATCATCATCGCCTAACAATAGTGTATACTTCCCATTCGCCTTTTTGTAACATTCAAGAAAATTCCCATCAGCACCCATATTATATTTATTTTTTTCATAGCGAACCAAAGGATAACCATTAATTACAACACTTTCAGTATCATCCTCTGAGCAATTATCCGAAACTAGAATTTCAACCCTTTCATCATACTGACTAATTAGTGAGTTTAATGCAATCCTAATGTATTTTTCGCGATTGTATGTAGGTACCGCTATCGTAAGTAATTTTTGCATCTCTATACCTCGATTTTTTCGAATTCTTTGTAACTACCAATTATTACGTATCCAATTTTGTAAAAAAACTGCCTGATCTGCAAAGCGCTAGATCAGAGCTTTGTGCGTAATATATTGGTCGCTTGATCTTACCTTTAAGCCGTCATTTTAGCCTTC
>Ga0256407_10011035_pt1 | contig 12583 bp, 15 predicted proteins | sample RumenRJG_04DNA_FD_193489 | JGI IMG/M metagenome (GOLD analysis project Ga0256407, IMG submission 193489) | Bovine rumen microbial communities from Lethbridge, Alberta, Canada - RJG_04 | ecosystem: Host-associated > Mammals > Digestive system > Stomach > Rumen | place: Canada: Alberta... | reverse complement strand
GTAAGCGTCAAATGGGGTAAAGAAACATCCGCCACAGATACCGGTTGGTACTGTGGCGGATGAGATTATTTTAGGGTATTTTATTCAGTTGAACATGCCGATTTAGAGCGGCAGTCATCCGGCGCGTTCCACGGCAGGAGGGTATCTATGGATTCATTTTTCTTCAGGTTGGGCGCTTTTGTGAATATGAACTTGAGATACTCGTAAGGATCCAATCTGTTTTCCTTCGCTGTTTCGATGATGCTGAAAACGGTAGCGCTTGCTTTGGCACCCGACGGTGTATTGGCGAACAGCCAGTTTTTTCTGCCGATAACAAACGGTTTGATGCTGCGCTCGGCGCGGTTGTTGTCGATTTCCAGCCTGCCGTCCTCGATGTAACGTCGCAGGTACGGCTCTTCTTCGATCAGATAATGAACTGCTTTACCGAGCTTACTCTTCGGAGCAATGTTCCGAAGAGATTTTGCCCACGCAAAGAACGCGTCCAGAAGCGGTTTTGCTTGCTCCTGTCGCTCTTTCAGTTTATCTTTCGGACTCTTGTCCTTCATTTTCTTTTCAATCGCATACAGCTTACCGCAGTAATCCAGACCGATAGCTGCCGTCGAACCCTTGCGTTGTGCTTCCGGCAGAACCTCCAGCGCCTCGCAGAATCTTCTTCTGGCATGTGCCCAACAGCCGACGATTGTAACATTTTCGATTCCGCGGTATGCTTTGTAGCCGTCTGTATGCAGATAACCTTTAAACTCTTTTAAGAAGCTCTCGGCATTCTCCGCCTTGCGGTTCGGTCGATAGTCATAGAGAACAATCGGCGTCTCACAACATCCGCTCGTCCGGTACAACCACATGTAGCTCTTTGTCGCTGTCGGCTTATCCTTTGTTTTGAGCACTTGTAAGGTAGTCTCGTCCGCATGGAGAACACTTTCTTTGAGGAGCAGCTCTTTCATTCTCTCATACAGCGGCTCCAGCCAGAGCTTTGAAGCGGTGATGAACCAGTTCGACATCGTCTGTCTCGACAGTTCAATGCCCTTCTGCTTTAATTCCTGTTCCTGGCGATATAGCGGAGAGTGCATCACAAACTTCTGTGTCATCAGATGAGCTATTGCTTCCGCAGAGGCAAAACTGCCTTTGATGACCGGATTTGGCTGAGGTGTTTCTACAACCGGTGTATCTGCTTCGTTCTCATGACACTTCCTGCACGCGTAGGTGAAGTATACATCCTCACGGATGACGGCTTTTGCCGGGATTATCTCAAGGTGCTTGGTGACCTTCTTACCGATGACTTCCATCTCTTCACCACATTCAGGACACTTGCGTTCTTCTTCGCTGAGCTCGTGTTCAACAGTGTAGGTTTCTATGTTCTCGGGAAGCTTGTCGAAGCAGCCGGTCTTTTTCTTTCGGGTATGCTCCTTGACTGTTGTCTCAGCAGTTTTATTCCCGATGTCCTCTATTAGCTCCGCTTCGTTAAAAAGCAGAGAGATACCTGCATAGAGATCTTCCATACGCTCTGAGCTTGAACCAAAGGTTTTCTTTTTATTGATCAAAAGCTGTTCTTTCAGCCAGTTCAATTCGGATTCGAGCTGAGCGCAGTGAGATTTCAGCGACTCATATTCAGCTTTAGAAATCGTTACAGTTTCACTGCTTTTTACTTCGTTTTTCATGATATTATTATACCACAAAAACGCTGAAAAGTCCAGTGCTTATGCGGATTTATGAGCGATTATCCGAACTTTATTTTCTCCATTTTCCGGTGTGCCTTCGGCTGCCGGATACTCAGTCCTTCCATCAGCCAGCGGTACTGCTGAGGAGTAATACCGAGCGCCTCATTCTCACTACGAGGCCATTGGAACTTACCCTTTTCAAGCCGCTTGTAGAGCAAAAGAAAGCCGTCTCCCTCCCAGTAGAGCGCTTTGATTCTGTCAGTCCGTCTGCCGCAAAACAGGAACAGTGCGTCGGAACACGGATCAAGTTTAAACTGCTGTTCAATGATAGTCGCCAGACCGTCGATACCACGGCGAAGATCCGTGTAGCCGCAGGCAAGGTAGACCTTTGCTCCGCTGAAATCGCTTAACATGATTTGAGTATGCGAAACAGTGCGGCGAGTGTAGCTTCATCTGCGCCGTTATGCACTTCAGCACAGATGCTTCCGATTTTTACCGACGCCGCGATGTTGTTATTATGGCTCTCATCGAAGGATAGCGGGACTTCGACAAACTGAGAACTATTTTGCAACGCTTTCCAAACCTTCTGCCGGCGATAGTGGAAGGTGCTGACAGCGATCTGATGCCGCTCGCACCATGAGCGCACACTCAGTCCGCTGTTGCGACACTCTTCAACCTGCCGTGACCATTCTGCAAGATTATTGTTTTCCTTGATAATTTGTATGCCTTTTGACATGATCCACCCCGTACAATTGTGTGCGATTGCATACGATTGTTTCCGTTCGAATACAGTTGACTACAACCGCACACTTCGTTTTTGCTTATATTTTCTCACATTCACCGGGCAGAGTTCAATACGGTGTTTTATTTGACGGTTACGGTTTGCTGTCATAATGGCAGGTTTTATCAACGAATATAAGAGTATTAACCCACAAGCTGCTGTCAATTCGATTCCAACAGCAGCAAAATAAATACAAAAAGGGTATTGACAGTAAACGGTTTACAGTGTATAATGTAAGCAGTGATTAAGAAAAAGGAGAAAAATCGTGAAATTACCAATAGATGAATCCCTTCCCGGATATGTGAATGAGTCCATAGCTATTCTGGAAAAAATACTGACAAGCGATAATTTCAGCGTCTTTGAAAGGATCACCAGGATATCCAGAGGCGAGATTTTTGTACTAAAGATTCTATTGTTTAACAATGGTACATCAACGCCTACCGAGATCAGCGAAACGATGAAGAGTACAAAGGGACGAATATCAGCCATATTGAATTCGCTGGAAAAAAAGGGCTTCATTGACCGGGAGATTGACAAAGACAATCGCAGAAACATTATCGTGACGCTTACAGATTCCGGCAGGGAATATGTAACAAATGAACTTCAGGAATGCTATAAAATCGTTTCCCATGTGTTTGAAGAGCTGGGAGAAAAGGATTCCAGAAAGTTTGTTGAACTGACGGAGCGGGTGTTTCATCTGATGAACGAATAAAAAATCCATTGCAGGCCGAAATAGGCCTGCAAAATAAGAACTTAATGTTTACAGGGTAAATAATAAACGGCAAATACAAAGGAGGAAACTCATATGAGCAATTTTTCAAAGGACAACAGACCGGGCGGAACCTATGTGATGGGCGGGAAAACGGTATCCCGTGTAGGATACGGCACCATGCAGCTGCCGAAGCTGAAAGATGAAGCTAAGGCAAGGGCGGTGATCCGCAGAGCCTATGAGCTTGGCGTGAACCATTTTGACACAGCTGATTTTTATGAGGACGGATTCACAAACAGATGCCTGGCGGATGAGATCGGCAAGGAGCCGGATGCGGTAATCGTAACCAAGATCGGCGCAAAGCCCGGTAATGGCATCATGCCGATGATACCCGCACAGAGGCCAGAGGAACTCAGGCAGCACATAGAGGATAATCTAAAGAGTCTTAAGACGGATCATCTGGGAATCGTCAATTTCCGCAGGATCGCACCGGGAACATTTCCTTTAAAACCGAGCCAGAAGGTGAATTTTGACGACCAGATGGCAGAGCTCATTAAAATGCGTGACGAGGGAAAGATAGAGTCAATTGGGCTTTCTACGGTCAGCCTGAAGGAACTTGAGAGCGCACTGCCTGCCGGCATTGTCTGTGTCCAGAATCAGTACAATATTAAATCGCGCAGTCAGGAAAGCATTCTGGATCTGTGCAGAAAAGAAGGGATCGCATGGGTGCCGTATTTCCCTCTTGGCGGCGGTATGCCCGGTTCTGCGAAGGTAACAGAAGACGAAACGGTACAGGCTGTTGCAAAAGAGATGGGGCTCTCTCCGGTCCAGGTGGGACTGGCGTGGATTCTGCAGCACTCTGAAAATGCGCTCATCATTCCGGGGACTACATCGATAAGCCACCTGGAGCAGAATGTTGCGGTAGGCGATATCCGATTTGATGAAGACACTATGCGGCGACTCGACAGTGTCCCTCCGGCAAAAGGGATAGGAGCTGTTATCAATCGCTTCATGACAAGAAAGTGAGGGATAGATATGACACTGCAAGAGGCAATGAAAGCACGCCATATGGTGCGTAAATATACGGATAAAGCGATTCCGGCAGATATTGTGGCCAAGCTGAATGACCGGGTAAAGCAGAACAATGAGCAGTATGGCCTTTCCATTAAGCTTATGATCAATGACGGCAGCGCTGTACCGGGTGTGATCAAGCTGATCCTTGCCAAAGGTGTGAACAACTTTTTCATCATGGCAGGTCCCGAGGGAGCGGATGAGCGCCTTGGATACTGCGGTGCAGATCTGATGCTCTATGCTCAGACACTTGGGCTTAACACCTGGTGGGTCGGCGGCACCTATAACCGCAAGGGTGCGGCTGAGAAATCAGAAGGAGCAACTCCGGTTGGAATCATTGCTGTGGGTTACGGACAGACGCAGGGTGTGCCGCATAAAACGAAAACGGCAGATGTGGTCAGTTCCTATGTTGGCGATGTTCCTGACTGGTTCAAAGAAGGCGTGGATGCCGCACTTCTTGCTCCGACGGCACTGGCAAAACAGGCATTCATCTTGAAAGGTGAAGGCAGTGCCGTGCATATCGACTGTGACAACGGAATCTTCAGCGGTGTGGATACCGGCCTCGTGAAATATCATTTTGAACTGGGTGCAGGAAAAGAAAATTTTGAGTGGGTGTGATTTATGGATGAACAGATCATACAATTACAGCAGATGATCGATGAGAGCCGGTTCACATTGGTCATTACCGGAGCGGGTATTTCCGTTGCATCCGGTATTCCAAGCATGCACGGTTTGAATTTGGCGGAGACGCTGCAGTTTGCCTCCACAACTGTGCTTAAAGTAACGCCGGAGCACTACTACAGGGTTGCCAGACATTCCTTTCTGGATGCCATATTCGAAAACGGTCCCAGCCTTTCGCATAAGAAGCTGGCGGAGTTGGAGGAAAAAGGTAAAGTACAGGGGATAATTACGACAAATCTGGATAATCTGCACAGCATCGCCGGTTCAATAAACGTGGCGGAGATACAGGGCAGCTTCGCAGTCAACACCTGTCTGAAATGCGGGAAGCGGAACTACGATGTGAATATATGGAATCAGGGGAAAGCCCCGAGATGCGAATGCGGAGGGCTCTACGCCTGCTGGCCGGTCTATGCTCATGTCGGCCTTTATAATGATGATGTCCCGAAAGCACAGGAATGGGCACGAAAGGCCGAACTGGTTATTGTGGTCGGTGCGATCGGCAACTATGGCGGCGTGTACTGGAACCACATCAGATCCTCCGCGAAGATTGTACAGGTCAATCCCAAACATACACAATTCGATTCCTGTTCCTTCTTGAACATCCGGAAAAAATGCGATGAAGTATTCGCAGAATTGGAGTAAGCTATGATTCGTTTAATCAAAGGAGACATCACGAAAATTACGGATGTTGATGCAATCGTGAACGCTGCAAATAGAACACTTCTGGGTGGAGGCGGCGTTGATGGGGCAATCCACCGTGCTGCCGGTAAAGGACTGAGGGCAGAGTGCTTTAAGCTGCATGGATGTAAAACGGGTAACGCAAAAATCACAAAGGGTTATGATCTTCCCTGTAAATATGTGATCCATACGGTTGGACCGATCTGGCACGGAGGCAGCAAAGGAGAACCGGAAATGCTTTCAGTATGTTATCGGAATTCACTGCATGTGGCTCAGGAGAACGGTATCCGCAGAATAGCCTTTCCTTCCATTTCAACAGGCGTGTTTCATTATCCATTAGATAAGGCGGCAGAAACAGCCGTTATTGCGGTGCGGCAGTATCTGGAAGATAATCCGGGGTCATTCGATCTTATCGAATGGGTGCTGTATGACGACACCACTTACGCTGCTTATGAAAATGCAGTAAAGAGAGTATTGTCAACCATAGTTTAGGGAGTGAATCGGAATGATTGAGGTTAAGCACCTGACATTCAGCTACGGCAAAGAGCCGTTCATTGAAGATATGAATTTCGACGTGAAAGAAGGCGAGATTTTTGGATTCCTCGGACCATCGGGTGCAGGGAAAAGCACACCGGAGAAGATTATCATTGGTCTGATTCCGGGCTATCAGGGATCTGTGACGGTGGGCGGCATCGAAAGCAATCATCACGGGAAGGACTTCTATGAGAACATCGGCGTGGATTTTGAGTTTTCCACCATGTATGAGAAGATGACTGCAAGGGAGAATCTGCGCTTCTTTGCCTCCTTGTATCGGGGAAAAGCCGTAATATTGACGAACTGCTCCGGCAAATGGCGCTGCTGGATAGCGCACCCTTCACCAACATGGGCAGCGTAGTTGAGGGCTTTTCCGATTTGACGCTGTGGATGAAAATAAAAGGCACTATTCAAAAAATCAATATTAATGCCAATGTTGCTTAACCAAAACACCCCGCTCAGCCGAGCGGGGTAATTTTATGCCTTGTTTCGGTTTTGATTATTTATCGAACTTTATCCTTCGTTTCATAGCAAGAGGATATTTATTATTGATCACTTGAAGATCGGCTAATTCATTTCCGTCGTCGCCGAATATCGTCATATGCTCGGTGAAGGCGGCGTTCAGATTTATCTGGATTCTCAGCCCCTCTCCGTCCTCGAAGATAATGATTTTGTCAACCAACTGCCGGAGATTGGCGTTGCTGATTTGCCCTTCTTTTACGATTTCCTCAATCAAATCAACTGTCTGCTTCATTTCCAACTTGCGCTTTTTGATGGTTTCGCTGTAGTTTTGAATATCGTACAGCTCCTGAGATATTTTCTTGATGTCGTTTTCGCAGGCGGTAAGCATTTCGTCGTAAACCTCGGCGTGTTCCTTGTCGCGGATACGCTCGAGCAGGATCTCCTTTTGGTCGGACTTACGCTGTTCAAGGTCAGCCTTAAGCTGTTTGATTTTGCCGGTGACGGTGCTTTTTCGCTTCAGCCATCGGCGCACGTCGTTATCAATATTTTTGTAATTCTCCATTGCCTGTTCACGGATATTCAGAATTTCATTATAGACAAGCTCGTCAATTTCGCTCTCGTTGATTCGATGCGCGGAGCAATTTTCCTTGCCGTAGCGGTGGTAGCCGTTGCAGGCGTATTCGATTCTCAACGGTTTATCACGCCATTTGCGCTTGATAGCTACGAAGGTCGATCCGCAGTCGCCGCACTCAAGCAGTCCTGAATACCTATGACAGGGCTGACCTGAACTCGCTCTGACGTTGCCCTTTTTCTTCTGCTCAATCATCTTTTGGACTAACTCAAACTTTTCCTTTGAGATAATCGGCGTTACAAAGTTTTCGTGAACATACTGTTCTTCTTTGGGAACATCCTTGCGGATGTGGGTGATTTTGTTGTTGTAGGTCTTGTGGCAGGTCAGCGTTCCGATATAGAATTCGTTTTGCAGAATCCGCTTTACTCCCGTGTTATCCCACAGATATTTCAAGCCGATTTTCGGCTTGTTGTACCCGAGACTCTTGCCGAGAAGCAGCTTTTGATAGTAGGCAGGCGACTTGATTCCTTCCTCATTAAAGATACGGGCTATGGCTGAAAAGCCATAGCCCTCAAGATACATATCGAATATTCTTCTGATGATTTGCGCGTGTTCTTCCACCACAACCACCTGATTGGTGTTTTTGTCTTTGAAATAGCCAAGCGGCGGTATCATCACAAAGCCTTTCTTCTGCTTTTGTACCATACCTGCCCTGACCTTTTTACTGATGTCGCGCGCATACATATCATTGAACAAGCCCTTGAAACCGATGATCAAGTCGTCGTCCTCGTTGCTTGTGTCGAGGTTCTCGGTGACCGACAGGACGCGGACGTCGTGCTCTCTGAGATAGTCAATGAACAGCGCGGTCTGTGTTTTATGCCTGCCAAGGCGGGACATATCCTTGACGATAATCGCCTCAATATTGTTCTGCTCGACCTGTTCATAGATCTTGTTGATGCCCTCACGGTTGAAGTGCATACCGCTGACGTTGTCGTCAAACGATTCGCCGACAATCTCGTGACCGTTTGATTTTGCGTACTCCACGAGGATGTTTTTCTGATTCGTGAGCGAGTTTAGCTCCGCGTCTTCATCGCGTGAGAGCCGATAGTATAACCATACTTTCATTTTGTTTCCTCCTGTTGGATATAAAATAAGCCTGCCGTTAAGCAGACTTTTTGGCAACGATTATTTCTTCTTCCGCGTCGGGAAGCAAGCTGTCATCGGTGATATAGTCTTTTATAACGCTTTTGATGAAAGCGTTGTACTGCTCGTCCGTGCCGACATATTTGAAATGCACGGAGCTGATTTTGGTTTTCTTTTCGGTTTGCATAATCATAATTCCTTTCATATTTTTTTGTTGATACGCGCGTATGGTATCGTCGCGCCGTTTTGTTGACACAAACACTACCACACCTTGTCTGCAAAGTCCAGACGAAATCGGGATAAATATTAATAAGTTTGCGCAATTCCCTGCTCGCGCTCGTAGTCCTCACGGGTGCAGTAGGTGTGGAATGCTTCGTTGGAAATCTTTCTGCCGAGGATTTTTTCGAGGCGGAGTTTTTCCATCGTGTTCATTTCGTTGACGTAATGCGGTTGATAATAGTAGTCCGCAGGCACGGATGAAAGTATATCTCCGAGGAGAGTTATCAATCCATCGGTGCTTGTCATCGTGTATCTGTCGTCGTGGTACGGCGTTACATAGTCACAGTAGGTGTCGAGCATTGCGCCGTCGCAGCCGCCCATGGCGAAGTACAGTTCCAGATTGTTTTTTAGAAAACGCTCGTCGAAAAGTTTATTGTCGCGGACTTTGTAGCCTTCGGGCGTGGTGAAGGTGATATATTTATACTTGTCCTCCCACTGCACCTTGTAGCCGTGTTCGCGCATATACTCGATGAATTCTTCTTTTGTCGTCGACCAGCCAATGGCGCAGGAAGCGGTTTCTATCAGGTCACGTTTCCATCTTGCATTGTGCGGATTCTTGGTTTTGGTCTCGGTCACGCTTAGTCCATACTCACGGCAGAGCTGATTGGAATACTCCTTTGCCTGCAGCATTTCGTTGCGGCTTTGGTGAAATTTCTTGCCGTTTTCGAAGCTGACGCTGTTCATAATAAGATGATTGTGGACGGCATGGGTGTTGGTGTGCGTAGCGACAAGGACTTGAAAGCCCGGAAAGTATTCCGCAAACTTCAAGCCAATTTCGTGCGCGGTCTCGGGAGTGAGGTCATCGTCAGGCGAGAATGACTGCACGATATGGTAGTAACTCCTGCCGTCCTCCTTTTGAAACCGCTTTTTGACAAACCGGAATTCTTCGAGCGCGCTCTCGGGTGAACAGTTCACTCCGCTGATCAATTTGCTCTCCGTCGCTTCACGGCGCGTGACATAATCAAAAATATTGTTCATCGGACTTCCTGCGTTAACGAATTTAACAACTGCCAAAGCCTTGCCACCTCCTCTCTCGTTCCTCTCAAATCAACCTCGTAACAGTAGCCGGAATTGACTGCTCTCGTCAGTTGATTGAGGTTGTTGCCGATTTTTCTCAGCTCATTAGTGGCTTCATCTACGCCTTTGACGACGATAATCTTTTTGTCAAGCGCACAGTCTCGCAGATACATACTCGGCGTTCGGTAAGAAGAGTACGCCTTTTCTTCGATAATTTCTCTCTGCTCAGGCGTGACTCTCGTTGAAATAATTTCAGTTTTCGGTTGCTTTTTCAAAATTAATACCTCCTTGGTTTTCAAAATAGGGGCGCGGGCCTAGCTCGCAACCGCCTTTGCGGCCGCCCGAAAGAGGGCGGTCGTAATACAAAGGCGAAACTGGCAATAAACCGCCTAACTCACCCTGCTTTTATAAAGTTTGATGTTTTTCAAAATCGTTCGACAAATTCCGCTTGAATTTGATACTCTGTTTCTTTAGAATGGGTATGCTGTGTTTTGGGGCAACAGGAGCAACATTTAACCTCAGCGCACTGTTCATCAGCTTTTTCAAAAACAAATCGGAGCGACAAAGATGCAACATGCTGCACATTTGTCACCCCGACAGAAAAAGGAAAAATCCAGTGTTGACGGCGGTTTTGAAACTCTGTCACCCGCGTCACCCCTTTATTGCGCTAACGCAGCAACAGCGTCAGCCTTGTTCTTTATCAAACAGATAAAGCGAAGTGTCTTATCACCGATTCGAATTGATTTTGTGTTCTTGCCCTTGTCGTAAATCGTCATGCCTTCCTCGGCGAGTGCTTTTATCAATCCGTTTTTGGAAATCGAAAACGCTTCGTCCTGCTCATTGCATAACCGCTTCACTTGTTTGTGCGCGATATCGGCATTTAGATAATAGTTTTCATCATCTTGATAGCCGATATAGTTTATGGGCTTAAAGTCAAACGGATTGTCTCTATCAAGTAAAACAGCCTGTCCGCTTTCAATCAAGGAATATAACTTTTGAATAAATTTGTGCGTCGGTTTGTCTTGCTCAATACTACTGCTCTGCTTTTTTGCAAGCTCATACAGACAATCTCTGCACCGAATAAACGTTGCCCGATATTCCTCTTCGGAAATGATTTTATGCTCAAACAGAAAAGATAAAAAGTATTCCATTCCTATCATAAGCCAAGCGTAGATTTCGGGCACTCTGCCATGGCAACGGATTCCTGAATTGATAAACTCCTGACGGTAATTCTGAAAGCTATTCTTTAGCTGATTGACAAATGACCGCTCTGTATCTTTATCTTTCAAAAGCCGCTTCTTTATCCATTCCGTGTATGCCAGCATACAACTGCGGAGTGCGCCTTTCTCTGCTTCGCGTTGAAATTTGGAAAGGTTATTCAGATCGACCATTCCATCGCGCAACTCCAAGCAAAAATATCTTGCCGTACCGCTCTCGCCGATGTCGGGAGCCTGCTCGGCTGTGATGATCGCATTGCCCTGCGGCGGTCTTGACTTCATCGGCGTTGAATCGGATTTCAACCTTCCTCTGCCAATGCGGTCGCCGTAGCCGCGCATAATAAGCTGTGCGGTCTCGGTCAATTTGTTTACTTCCTTTCTGCCGCTTGGGTGAAAGTCATCAATGCAAGTGAGCACATCTTTCAAAGAAAAAGAGTTGTACATAATACTGTTTGCGGTATCCCGAAATGACAATGGCAAATCCGAACTGTTGAACCTTCCGAAAAACGAAAGGAACAATGCCGCGAGCGTACTCTTGCGCGTTCCTGTTCTGCCGAGCAGACAGAGGACAAATTTCGGCTCGCAATTAGCTTGATGAAGGAACTCATTCAGCGGAGTCAGAAAAGTAAACGCCAACAAGGGCAGCGTGATTTCGGCAGGCGCAAAAGGGAAATAGCTCGTCATAAAATATGCGCTTGACAAATCTGAAACTGTCCAACCATCGGCTTTTTCATATCGGCTGAGTTTTCCTCTCAGACCGACATCGTGCTTACTGTCATTCGGCAGCAGATATTCCCAATGATTGTCTATCAGCTTCCAACCGGTAACGTGGTAAATTTTGATTCTCTCTGCGTTCTCTGCCGTTTGCTGAATAGCGTGACGGACGTATTCCTTGACACTTCTCTCCGGTTCAAGAACGCAATCCGCACCCCAGCGTTCTATCAACCAATTGAAGGTTCCGAGTTCCGCGCCTGTCACGTCAATCTCCGGCAGCACTCTGCCGCTTGAATGAACGCCGCCTAACCTAAGCACAGTCTTTACTTCTGCGCCGTCGTCAACACTGACCTCGCTGACGATATACGGCAGAAAGTTACAGAGCTTCTTGGTTGTGATCCCGCTTTTGCCGGTTATCTCTTTGTAGAGACAGCCGTTGATGATTTTGTACGGTGGCGGATACCATACAAGATTATTTGATTTGTTGCCGTCTGAAACGACAAATGGACTTTCTTTCATTTCTATATACCTCCGTGTTTTATTTGCATCAACAGTTCTATCTTTACTGCTGCTTACACTTGAATTGTGGAAGAAAAAGCAGTATACTTATATTTATTACGGACAAATTAAAACCTTCAACAGACATATTAATTCGGGAGATAATAATGTTTGATATAATTTCCTTTTTCGTTGGTGATAAGAGCATTGAAATCAACGGCACCGCTTTTCCTCTCGGTGAACTAACCACGCAAACCCTGAACATTACAAAGCCTGTATTCAGCGAAATGTATCACTTGGCTGAGTCTGCTTTTGAAACGATATATAAAAACAAAACTCCTCCGTCAAAGGAGGAGTGGAACGATTGCAATAACAAGTTTATCAAGCTCGAGCGTATGATGTTCCGCTACCGTCTGCTTGCTTTGATAAAGGACAATCGTCAGGTTTTGTATGAGACTCAAAGCTATGTTTCTCAGCTGTCTATACTTGATGACAACGAGAAGTACGAGATGTGTGAGAGCGAAGAAGCTTTGCGGAAAATGACTTTGGAATACAGCGAGTATGTCGACGAAT
>Ga0256407_10011032_pt1 | contig 12584 bp, 6 predicted proteins | sample RumenRJG_04DNA_FD_193489 | JGI IMG/M metagenome (GOLD analysis project Ga0256407, IMG submission 193489) | Bovine rumen microbial communities from Lethbridge, Alberta, Canada - RJG_04 | ecosystem: Host-associated > Mammals > Digestive system > Stomach > Rumen | place: Canada: Alberta | collected... | reverse complement strand
GACAAAATTGCCCTAATATTCTGTATCTCATCACTGTTCGTAAATATCTGTGCAATATTGATTTCATGAACATCTATTGCAAGCAATTGCAGTAAGTCCGCCAAAGCTAAAGCTTTAGCTTGCGGCTTGGTTTCCGGGTTGTTTACTGTTTCAAACAGAATATTTATTTGCTCTCTTAAAGAACGATCATTATCCGTATCATATAAACCGTCAATTTTTACTCCTGCAACTTTTTCTAAAGATTTTATATAAGGAACTTCTTCTTCGCCGTAAGTTTCTTTTACTTCTACTCCCGATTCAAAACATAACAACCTTGCTTCAACCAAAGCTAAAGCATAATTTTCGAAATCGTCCGTATTTGAATATTTTCTCTTTACATATTTTTTAAATTCGGATGTTTCAAGTATACCTTGTACTATAGCACCGAATTGTTTTAAAACTATTTTCCCTTTTGCTTCGTTTTTGTAATTGATTAAAACATCAAGCAATTCGCCTTTTACTATAGGTGTTTCGGCAAGTTTTATTTCCCTTGTTTTTCCGGACAAAGATTTATAACTTACGGAAACATTAAGCACTTCTTCAATCAATTTATCATCAACGGACTCGCCTTTTCTTATTGCCGAAAGCAACTTGTAGAGAATATCCAAACTTTCTTCCTGTGCATAATAACCCTTTTCCGTTGCATCAAGCCTTCCTTTTTCCACAGCTTCAGCTAAAGTTGCAGCTATACGACTTCTGTTGCCGAGACGAGCTCTCAAAAATTTTACGGGATTAAATCCTTCATTTGAGTTTTCGGCAAAATCAATAAGCCAACCGGGCATTATAATTGTTTGCGCTTTTTCAAATCTTTTTATTATGTTTGCCATATCAGCCGGCATTATACTGTCCGGCGAAATTGAATTTTTATCTACATAAAACAATACGGTAGCATCTTCGGGATAAGTTTGTTTGTCGTTCACATCCGACAATGTTACATTTACAATATCTTCATTTTTAAATTTAAAATCCGACATTTTATTTTCCGTATCAAATTGAACTCCTATATATCCGCAACGAGTTAAGCTGTTTAAAACTTTATCTATATTGTTTACCGATGTTTCCACATTTTGTACGGCAACAGAATCGGTTGTATCAATTTTTTCAAATCGTAAAATTACACCTTCAACAGCGACAAACTCGTTTTCATCAAGTACATATTTTGAAGAAGCCATTTTTTCAAGCAAATAAGATATATCGGTATTCATATCGGCATTTGTTATTTCATGAGTAAGTATTACTCTTATATTTTTGGCTGAAGCTTCCGCAACCAAAGATTTTAATAAATCTGTATCTAAACGGCTTGAAACCACTACGGTATCAAAATTTTTATTTACTGTTTCGGCAACCCTGTTTTGTATCGATTCAACGGAAGATAATTCATCTTCAAAAACATAATCCATATTTACAGGTCTTTTTTTCATTGCTTTTACTCTTTCTTCGCTTCTGGCAGACTGTAAAGCCACTTCGATATTTTCAAATATCGGATTATCGGGATTTACCGAAATTACGTTGGTTTTTCCTATCAATACTTTTTCTTCTTTGTTGTCTTTAACTCTCTCTTCAAAAATAATTTGTTTTGTACCGTTATTGCTTAAAGCATCAAAAATATCTGTAGAGTCTGCATTTTTGAGAATTGAAGTAAAATATACATCGACATTTTCATCAACCGACATTTTAGCCGTTGTAAATCCGAGCGAATCATCTCGTTTTACATTTTCCGGGAAAAGATTATCATTAGTATAATTTGCTATAACGGCTACTTTGATACCTGCGGCCGAAAGCTCTTGTACACGGCGACGAACAATATCGTTATATTCGGAAGTGTTTATTACATAGGTTGCGGTATCAAGTTTTTTTATCTGTCTTTTTATTATAAAGTTCTTTGCGGAAATCTTTATTTTTTCAGCTGAAGAAAACATAAAATATTCAATATTGTTAAACATGTGCAAAACATAATTTACAATTTTTCCCGTAAAAGACGTTCCGCCTGCCAAAGCGGTAGCTTTTATTATAAATGCCAACCTGTTTTCCATAAAAAGTTGCAAATTTTCATTTCCGTTTATATATTGTTTATGTTTTTCAAGAAATTCTTTTTGAGTCATATTGCCACTTACAATAGACATCATATCACCAAGTTCAGTAAACGGTGCAACAAAAATTGAATAAAGCCCGCGAACTGCATTTTTTAACGGTAATAATTTTATATTTTCAATAAAATTCGGATATGATACAGTAAGAGCCATCTTTAAAGTTTTTACCTTTCCTCTTTCTTGTTTGTTTATCATTTCTATTATCTTACCGGGTTTATATAAAATAACTGTTTCGCCCGGCAAAACAAGATATCTGTTTCCGTAAACTTCGTTACCCTGATTTGAAAGTTCCAAATCTCTTGTAGAACAATAAACTTGCCACGGACCTTCTTTTGCGGAAGAAGGGAGATTCCAATCAATAGGACTGTTAGACATATTCATCAATACAAGAGTATCATTATCATCTATACCTTCTTCACTTAGACGATCTCCGGAAATCATAAAGCCGAACTGTTTTTCCTGCCAATCTTGAGGTTGAGCTTCTCTTCCGTCAGGATGTAACCATGTGATATCTTTATCTCCGTTTTCGTTTACAACTCTTCCGGAAAAAGGTTCACCCTTGGAACTGTCCAAAGAAGGATGTTCCAAACGATATTTTGCAAGTGCACCCATATATTTTGCCAATGGTGCTTGATAGTCCCAACGCATATTTAAATATTCGTTACTTTGATTATACGGATTATTGTTTCCGTGTTGTGTTCTTAAAAACTCATCTCCCATGGAAAACATTACAGGTCCTTGGCAAAGAGATAAAATAGTCATGGCATCGGCAACATATTCGCCTATTTGTTCATTATCATATCCAAGCCCCATACCGTATTCGTTAGGTCCGTCATTATTGTTCCAGCCGTTATCCCAATTTTCTTTCTCTCTTACGGCCAAAAGCTGAGCATAAGGATGTCCGTCATGCGACCCCATATAATAAATGTACGGTTGTGCCCTTCTTCCTATTCCGTTAGGGTCGGCAATAGCTGCAGCAAGAGCTCCAGGTCCCGAGCGACCCATTACAAAATTACGGATTGCTTCTCTTGTTCCGCTGTTCCATGTAAAAATATCTTCATGGAAATCATCCGTATAATAAGAACGAACACCTTTTGCACCGCCCGTTGCCATATATCCTTCCGCTATAACATCTATACCTTCTTTTTCTTTTATTTCCGAAAGAATTTCGCTGTTATCAAATATTTGCATATATGCCGATGTCGGATCAAACTCTCTGGTTTCCTCGTTTCTTGCCGCCGCAGCCATCAAATCATGTCTGAACGAACGTACACCCAAAAGAGCATACATTTCTTTGTATTTTGTCATCATATTAAGCACTACAGGATTATTGGTATTGAAAGAATTTCCGCAACCGGAAGCATCATCATAACCGGCTTTATCATAAGGATTAAGCAAATAATAAGTTGAATTATCCAAAAGTCTGTAACATAAGGACGGATCTGTTTGGGCAGAACCTTCTCCGCTGTGATTATCAACTACATCCATTGCAAAACGAATACCTTTTTCACTTAATTTCCCTATAGTTTCTTTTAAAACCGTCAAATCCTCGCCCGGTCTTAACGGATCACCGAAATCCGGATTTAAAGCAAAAAATGTTACCGTTTGATAACCGGAATTATTTCTCAGTCCCCTTTGATAAGAATACGGATCATTTGCATCGGACTGTATCGGCTGAACTTCTACGGTATTTATTCCTATTGCTTTCAAATGTTCGATAACATCATCATCGGCAAGACCTTGCAATCTGCCTCGTTTTTCTTGAGGTAAATCTTCTTTTAAAGCGGTAAAACCTCCGACATGTAATTCATAAATAACCGGTCTTTGGTTATTTGAAAAAACAGGAGGTTTTGCCGTTTTAACGGCATCTAATTCTCTTAAATCAACCACGATTGATTTAGGTACAAAAGGAGCTGAATCCCGTGTATCCGGTTGATACAAATTTCCTTTCTCGCATACTATTAAAGAATCATCAAAAACAAAACGGGATTCCTGTTGAAAAGAATAAGGATCTACTGCAAGTTTGTTCGGATTGAAATAATGTCCGTTTTGCGGTTCGTACGGACCATGTGCACGAAACCCGTATCTCTGTCCCGGCTTTACATCGGGAAGATAAATATTCCAAACATCATTTTCGCCTTTAACCATATCGTATCTGGTTTCATTTCCATACTCATCAAAAAGACACAACTCCATTTTTGTAGCATTTTTTGAATATACTCCGAAATTGGTACCTGTTCCGTCATAAATAGCACCGAGCCCGTTTCCTTTCATCAATTCAAAAATGCTGTTTGTTACAGGTTTATCTTTTGAAAGTTGAAGTTTCGAATGTGTCATTACGGCTTTTGCATTGTGTAACATATGTAAAATATAATTAACGGTTTTTCCTAAAACATTGTTTCCGCCGAAAACAATCGTGGTTTTGATTATGGAATCAAGTGCTCGTTCCATAATCATTCTTGTATTTTCGTCACCGTTTACATATTGTTTATGTTTTTCAAGAAAATCTTTCTGTGTAATTACACCGCTTAATATTAAAGCCATATCGGAAAGTTCAGTAAAAGGAACTGCAAAAACAGAATGAAGATTTTCAATTACCGCAGCCAAAGGTTTAAATTTTATTTTTGCCGCAAGAGATGATTTATAAACTGAAAGGGTAGGTTTTCCTTGGTTATTGTCTATTGGAGCAATTTTGTTTTCTATGTATTTTCTTTGTTCAGGTGAAAAACTTTGGGCTGTATTTTTTAGCAAAGATATTGTTTGAGTATCCAAATAATGCTTATTTAAAGTATCAAAAACAGCATCAATTTCATCATTACTTACATTTTTTCTTACCGATAAAATCAAAAAGTCTATAACCGCATTTTGAACCGCAAAGTTGTTATCGTATTCAATTTCCGGAACGGAAACCGTTTTTTCTTCTTCCGCTTTTTCACCTTCATAAGACACTATTCCGTTTTTTATTATCAAAACTTTCCCGTTGGCTTTTATATGTATAATATCGGATTCAATCTGTATATTTTCTATTTCTACAACTTTTTTCCCGTATCCAGAATTTATCACGGATTGGATAGCTTTAATATCAAGCATTTTGTTTGCTTGAAGTTTTCTTAAAGTTGCTTCAGAGAAAATTATGGTAAATACTGCTTTTAGAGGATCTGCAGATACGGGTGATAATTCAAAAACAGCAGACTTTTTAATGAAATCAAAAGCATTTCTTTCAAATATTGATGCTTGACGGGTAATTATTGAATCGTAAAAGTTGTCATATCCGTAAAGAGTATCGACTGTTTCCGGAGTGATAACCACATAGCTTTGTTTTCTGTTTTCAAGAATCTGTGAAATTCCCGATGTATGAAAACCTCCGGAAATAATAACATCTATTTTTTTTGCATTTTTTAACATATCTTCGGTATTACCGTTTCGTACGGGGTTAACACTTGCCGTGTTTTCTTGGTTTTTTGTAAGAACGGAGTTTACAAAAAACTCATTACGATCAGTATTTACCGAATAAAATTTCTCAGCCGTATCTATGGCGCTTTTTAAAGTATTAAGATTAGCCGAAACTATATATTTACCTAAAATATGTTCAAACTCATCAAAAGCATAATTATAGTTTTTATACTCTCTGAAAGTTATTTTGTTTTGCAGTAAAGACTCAAAAATCGAAACAAATCTTTCCATAAACAAAATTTCCTGTTCACTTAATGTTTTTGACGATTTGTTTCTTATTTCGTTTACAAACATTTCTTCCTGACGAACAAAATCTATAGGATTTATTTGTGCATTTAGAAGAATAAGAGAAGCAAAAAGTTTTATTTGCGGAAACTTGTCATAGTTTTGTGTTTTTTGTAGATATTTATCCAATTCAAGATAAAAAACATTCTTTGTTTCGGATGATTTTGACAATTCTATAAGTTTTTTATATTCGTTAAAACTTAACTTTTGTTTCAGCGAACTCATAATTGTTGATGTTTCTTTAGCGACCGTATCAGTGTTGATTTTTTTTCTTGTTGAAAGAATTTGTTTAAACAAAGAAAGTTGAGGGTATTTATCAATATTTATACCGTATTTGTGAGCAAATTTAAACAAACTTTTAAAATATTTTTCTGAGGTAATTTCATTTTTCTTATATTTTTGAGATAATGCAAAAACTTTTTTATTATCTTTTCCGTAGTTCTTTTGTCCGAGATATTCTATTTGTGTCCGTAAAGGTAAAAGTTGTGCTTCAACAACCGGTTGATTTTTCTTCATCTCTCCAAGACGAACGAGATTTTTGGAATATGCATCGAAATTTTCAGCACCGTTTAAAATATTCGTTTTATTTTCAATAATCGAATAATATTCGGCACCGGATAATTCTCCTTCGGATATCATTGTTTCAACAAAAGCTTTTTTTGTTGAATTGTCGGAAATATCGGCAAGCCATTTTGTGCTTAATTGACCTTTGGGTGCACCTTCTACATAAATGTCGGATATACCGTATTTTTTATCCAAACAAGAAAGAATTGAAGCTATATTTTTCTGTGTTTGAGGATCTCCGTGCAAATCTTGAATTTGAATTATAACTTTTGATGTTGAAAAATCCGCCGAGTTTGTAACTTTACCAAGATTAAAAGGAACTATATTTTCAACATATGAGGAATAAGTTGAATTTACAGGTAAAGTTGCGGGTGAGGAAAAACCGTTAATGCCGGATGCCGACAGGATTAATCCCACCGCTACAAAAACAGATATACATTTGTTTAGAAAAGCTTTTTTTAAAAACATTTATCCTTATCTTTTCGTTAATTTTTATTTTTTATATAAAAAGTTGCGCAAAAGAAACAGTTATTTGCTTGTTTTTTTAAATTCAGTTTTTCATCCAATAAGTTCTGTAGCAACAATAAATCTTAACGGCACGATGCAAAATTTAAACAATCTCATTTTATTGCCGTTTCTCTATATATATTTTAGCCGATATATTATTTTATCTCAATATTTAAAATCAAAATTTTTGTGAAAAATTTCAGATATTATTTAACTGTTATAAGCTTCAAATAAAGCTTTTAACAACTCTTGACCTTTTATCATTGTTTTATAATCAACATATTCGTTGGCGGAATGCATATTGCATACGGTTGCCAAACCTATCAAATACGGGGAAAACTTTTCACCTTTAGCATTTGTTCTGTTGGCATAAATATGAGTTTCCGCGCCTGCATGAAATGAGGAAATTTCAGGTTCTATCCCCGCTTTTTTAGCTGCGGTTGAAAATAAATTCGGCATATAGTCATCTTGATTCTTTTCAAACATAGGCATTTTTTCTTTGAAAATAATGGTTGCCGTTGCAATACCTTCATGCTTTTTATTAAATGCATCAACGGTTTTTTGCATGGTTTGTATAAGTTCGTTTTCTTTTTGTTTATTTGAGCTTCTTATGGAATATGTTGCTTGGGCATCGGTATTTATAACATTTGTAACGGTTAAATTTCCTGATAAAATTCCGCCGATATTGCAAGAAGTTACAACTTTACCGCCTTCACTGTAAAAAACTCCCTGCGGTAAGGCGGAAACCAAATCTGCAATTAGTTTTGTTGCATTTTCTCTTGTTTTATCACCTATATCGTTACCGGAATGTCCGCCTTTCGGTGCATTTACTTTTAAACTTACATCTACATAACTTGCACCTGCAACCAAACATTGGCCTAAAGCATCACTGTCTAAAACCAACACATATTTTGAATTTATTTTTGAAAAGTCCGTGTTTTTAATACCGGTCATACCGTTTTCTTCATCTCTGGTAAAATGAAGTTCCAATCCTCCGTGCTTTATATCGGTTCTTTTTATAAGCTCTTTTGCGAAATACAGTGCATTTGCAACTCCCGCTTTATCATCTGCTCCGAGAGTTCTGCCTTTAGCTTTTATTAAGTCTCCGTCCAAATAAGGAACAACAGGAGAATCGTCTCCTACAACATCCATATGTGAGGATAATAAAATCGTTTTCTTTGTTGTATCCGTTGCCGGTATTGTTATATATATGTTGTTATAATTATCTGTTTCATAAGGTAAATTGTTCTTTTTGCAATAATTACAAATCCAATCTACAACTTTATCTTCTTTTAGTGACGGCGAAGGTATTTCCGCAAGGCTACAAAATAAATCTATTAATTCATTCTCTTTTCTTAATTCACTAATGTTCATTTTCTTCTCCTCTATTTTTTCATTTTTGGTCTTTATACTTATAAAAAACTAAATCTGGATCATCTTCAAAATATAATCCCATATTTTCATAATTTTGTTTGATTTCGTTTTTCTTATCTTCGCTCATATATTTTTCATCATCAACTATAAAATGGTTTTTGGTACCTTTTTTAATCTTTATCACTCTTTTTTTATTATCGGTATATGTTTTATATTCGTCTTTTGCCAAATCCGGATTTTTGTCATAATATTCAAAAAACTTTTCCATATCATCATTATAACTGTAACCGTTACAAGATAAAAATTGGTCTGTATGGGTTGCTTCGAAACTAACTAAACTGCCTGTTCTTTTATCATATTCACATTTAATTTTCGATTCACTGTGCGAATATGCGGAACTTGCACCGCCATAAACTACTTCTATTATATTATCTTTCTTATTAATTTCCACATATATTCTGCCGGCGGTTACTTCTGTCCATGAACCTAAAAAGTCTGAAATTTCAGGAACATTTTTGTTTTCATTATAAAACAAACATCCGGTAGTTAATATAAATAAAAACAATAGCCCTATTATAAGCTTTTTATTTTTTAAAGACATTTATTATTCCTGCCGGTTTATGATATTATTAGATTTGTTATTATCAAAATTTATTCTATCAAATTATATTTGTATATAAAACATTATTTGAATCTTTGTTTTTTTGTATAATAGTACCATGAGCAAAAAACTTAAATTTTTATTATTAAAAATTTTACTTTTGTTGTTTGCAATGATGATTCTGTCAGCAGAAGCATTTTTATTTTTAGGAACGACTTTTCGTCTTAATTTTGAAACAACCGTAACCGGGAATTCTATTACTTCCAAATTTCGTGTGAAGAGTCTTGTCCCGACATTAACAGACAGAGCTATATCTCTTCCGAACATAAAAAAAGTAACAATATCACAAACAAATCTTAGAGATGGCTACTACTATAGTCTTAATTTTGAATTGGAAGGTGTCAATCCTCAGCCGCCGGCTATACCAACAAACAAAGAAACATATGAAGAAGCAGAAAAGCTAATAGAGGAAATAACTGATGCTTTACAAAACAACAAATCTGTCAGTTATGAGCTTTTCTCCAGCAAGAAATTCTTTTCCGGAATATTTAAAACTTTGTCTTTAATAAACATAACTGTTATTTTCATATTGTTATTTCTGTTTATGCAGATAAAAAAAGCAGAAAAGAGAACGACCGAAAATCTCCTTTCCAAAAACTAAAAAAGATTTTAAATTATAACAAAGTGTTTGCTGTTTTGTTGTTGCCGTTTGAGACCTTAAGATTTTGTGTTAGAATGAAGAAACTCAGGAATGAAGTGTACTTGGATCCCGTAAGGGCGTACTCGATTTCCTGAGTTTCAATATTATAATCAAAATATTAAGGTCGCTATATCTGTTTATTTTGCGGCGATTTCCTTCGCCAAAATTTCTTCCTGTTTTATCTTGTTTTCACTTTTATATTTTGACAATTCCGCAGATATTGACCCTACAGGAATTTTAGATTTCATTTTTACCGGCATTTTTTTGTCATCGTTTGTTACCCAAACTTTTAATTTCCCTTTTGCTTTAAATATTCCGGCATCTTCTCTAAGTGAAGGTTGAAGAATCAAACAATCGAAAGTTCCGGCTTCAACTTTAACTTTTTCTTTGCCGATAACTTTAGTTTTTAAAGGCCAAGTGTCATTACCGGAATGTGCATCAAAAATATATTCTTTGCCTACTTCCAAATCTAATGTTCTTAAAAAATATAAAGAAGATATTACATCTTGCACCCATCTTACCGTATCTCCGTATTTCATTGTTCCGTCATCGTTTCTTGCAAATCTTTCACTGTCGTGATTAAAATCGAGTTGTTCGAATTTTTTCCATCCGCCTTCGGAAATATTGGTAAGATATCTTAAAGAACATAAACTTTCCGTATCTACCCAAGATTCGTTAGTATCTCTTACTTTAAAAAAAGTATCAAAAAAAGGTGCGGATTTTGCTTCCGAAAATATGTGGTATGCAGTTCTTCCGTTTACTTCTTCAAACCCTTTTATTTCCAATGTACCTTTACCTACTTTAACGAATTTCCAATATACATCAAAAACCAAATCTTCTTTTTCCGGTAAAGTTCCTTTAAGTTGTCTCCATTGAAAATCAGGAGAATATGTCTTAAATTCTTCCGATGGACAAACATCTTTTTTGTTTTGACAAAAAATCGGTGTTGCCAACAACATAATAAGTATTAAGGTTTTAATCTTTTTTATAATCATTTTTTATAACCTCCACGGTTTGACTTAAACTTCTTACAACAGCTAACGGTTTTTGTTTTTCCTCTTTAACTTTTGTAAATTGTTTTTTGCCGTGTCCCGTAAGAACAAGTATTCCTTTACCGCCGAAATTGTATCCGAACAAATAATCTCTTACACTGTCACCTATCATATAAGACTTCTCTAAATCAATGTTCAAATCTTTTGCTGCCTGTAAAGCCATTCCTATTTTCGGTTTTCTGCATTCACAATTATCATTGGGACCGTGCGGACAATAATACATTCCGTCAACTTTAACATTCAGTTTTTTCAGCATCTCTATTAATTTAGAGTTTATTTGTTTCAATTTTGTTACAGTAAAGTATTTTCTTGCAATGCCGGATTGGTTAGTAACAATGATTATTTTAAAACCCATTTCTTTAAATTTAAGTAATGGTTTTTCTATATTTTTATATAATTTTAACTGTTTTTCATCACTCAAATAATTTTTATCGTGATTTATTGTTCCGTCTCTGTCTAAAAATATTGCGGGACTTTTTTTATTGTTTTTCATTAAGATTATCCTTTTTAATACTGTTAACTATAAGGTTATTAATTCCAAGGTAATTCCGTGTCTTCGTTGTTTAATAATGAATTGATTTTGTTTGTTATTTTACCTTTATCTTCTTCAAAAACTACGGATATATTAAGCACATAAATTTTATCTTCAAAAGGAGTGTCGCTTACTATATCCTTAATTTTTACCGCATCTTTCGCAGTAGTTAGAATTTTTTCATCGTCACCGAAATTCTGTGCTATATTACTGATATCTTCCAAGGTATATATATGGTGATCTTGAAAAATTACTTCGTCTTTAATATTTAAACCCAAATTCGTTGCCGTACTTACAAAATTGTCCGGAGAACCTATTGCGGATACGATAGTAAAAGAATTTGAGTTTTTTATTTCATCAATATTCACTTCTTTATTGTTTTTTATTTTTGTTATTTTGTCAGGTTTACAATAACTGCATATCGGAGTATCTTTAGTAATATCGGTTATTTTTTGTTTTAATTCTTCAAGTTCAATTTCATCAACTAAATTGGAATTCGTTAATATTATTAAATGAGCTCTTTTTAATGCAGAAAGGTTTTCTCTTAAAATGCCGGCAGGAATTATTTTTCCGTTTCCAAACGGATTTAAACAATTTATGCAAACTATATCCAAATCTCTTTTTATTTTCCAATGTTGAAATCCGTCATCCAAAATAAAAACATCCGGTTTGAACTGGTTTGCCATTTTTGCACTTTCCACCCTGTTACTGCCGACAATAATGGGACAATTTAAAGTTTGTGCCATCATATAAGGTTCATCGCCGCAAACGGACAAATTGGCTAAAATTTCTTTTTTGTTTCTGACTATAACATTTTTTTGTTTTGTATCTTTTCTTGCGTACCCCCTTGATAAAATTACGGGAGTTTTATTTAAAGATAAAATATATTTTGCAAGTTCCATAACAACGGGAGTTTTTCCGCTTCCGCCCCAAGTAATATTTCCTATGCTTATTACGGGACAACTCAACTTAACGGATTTTGTTATTTTCCTGTTTAAATTTGAAACCAAATCATAAATTATGGATACCGGATACAATAAAGTTTTCATTATATTCTTACAATTTTATTTGAATTTATAAAGTTTGTTGCATTTCTCGTATCAAATACGAGTTTTGCTTTTTTAACTACATCTGCATAATCTATACATGTATGATCCGTTAATATTACAACTGCATCATACTTCGAAATATTTTTAATATTCTTTTCCGACTTTAATATTTTATTTGCAATTTTAACATTCGGCACATACGGGTCATAATAAGACAACTTTGCTTGTTTTTTTGTTAACAAATACATAACATCAAGTGCCGGCGACTCCCTCATATCCGAAACATCTTTTTTATATGCAACTCCCAATACCAATATCTTTGAATTTTTTATCGATTT
>Ga0256407_10011031_pt1 | contig 12585 bp, 11 predicted proteins | sample RumenRJG_04DNA_FD_193489 | JGI IMG/M metagenome (GOLD analysis project Ga0256407, IMG submission 193489) | Bovine rumen microbial communities from Lethbridge, Alberta, Canada - RJG_04 | ecosystem: Host-associated > Mammals > Digestive system > Stomach > Rumen | place: Canada: Alberta... | reverse complement strand
GCAGAGACAAGGCAAAAGCTCTAATCATTTTGAAGGAAGGAATTTTATATGGCGTTAACAAATACTTAAAACCATCATATTTATCATGCAAATCATAGAAGTCAACACAAAGATCTTTCCTGTTAAGACCTATCCATTGATACACCTTATCATTCGTACCATAAATGTCGTATCTTGAAAGTGTATCAAAGTCGGGCATGGTGTAGTGTCTCTTACCAGTTGATAACAATACTTGTCCTACGGATGATTCGCCACCATGAACACCAGCATCCGCAAAGCAAGTAGTATACGATACCGATGGATAAATAAAATACTTATTATTCTCTATTTGATATGCCATATAAAACTTACTCCAAGCTTTCTTCCAATTCTTCATAAAATTCGGCATATCGACAGTTGAGAAGTCATGTTCTGGGGTATCATTATACCATTCTCTGAAGCCATTCCACATGTTTTCTGTCCAACATTCTCCCCACGATTCTACCGTTTGATATGCAAACACGTCATTGCCATCCTGTTCGAATTCAATAGGAAAATTTCTATCAAATTTTGGTCGAAACAACGAAATACCACCCACTTTTGAATCATCGCCATACTTATTGACTGCACTTTGAACATAGTCGTAAAAGTATTCACTTACAAATATATCATCTTCCAGGATTACAACCGCTTTAAAATACTGTGTCAAATCGCCACAAGAAAGAATATGATCCCTCAAACCCATACGTTTCTCTTTAATAAGGACATACTTCCTGCCATGTTCCCAATTGAATTCATTTACATAGTCGTATAAAGGCTGACAACCACTTGCATCAATGCTGATAACAAGAGGAACATCAGTATCATAATAAGCACGAGAAAGTGAACTCAATAGACGAGCTATCGAATTCAACCTGTTATAACCAACGACAACAAGAGCTATTTTAGTCTTATCCTGTTCAATAAATGGACTATTATTCATCATTCTCTTTGATTTGAGCTTTTTTCTTCTATTCTAAAGCGCACACTATCGATATTATAGATTATGGCTATAAAAGATCAATTAAACCGTGTTCCCGCTCCATGTTCAGTAATCCCAAAGATTCGATGATAGAGATTTCTTAAAGCCTTGTTCTTATTAAGAAGACCTCGCAATTTTAATTCTAAACATCTCCAACTTGCAATACCTTGTACTCTTACTTTTGCTATTTCACCTTTAAAATTGTCGTTTATTATCTTTGCCGTTAATTCAGCATATAATTCAAAGAAATACTTTTCTTGTTTTTTGTTGATTATTGCATCTGAAGAGCGAAGAACTAAACAGTCGCCTTCAACAACAGATTTAATTGCATGCATGTGGAAGAACACTATAGGGTATTCTTTACCATTTTTAATTAAAACTCTACCTTCCTCTTTATATGAATATCGATTCATGTTCCAAGGCGCAATACCTACGCCAGGATTTTGTATTACATAAACATTATTGAATTTTGCAGGGAACTTATCCAAATACTTTTGGTCGCCAAATCTATCTTCTTCAAACCTTTGGTAGCACCAATCAACACATGAATCTCTCCACCAGGAAAGTGCCGCAATCCCATCTTCATCATTTCGGAAAAACATGAACTGAACGCAGTATTTACCATACATCTTTTCTGCCTTTTCAGAAATACCTTGTTCCGTAATAGCCACAGAATTAGTACCGATTTCATCAAAGGCAATCTTTGGATTCCCTAAGAAAAATAAATCAGAATCTAAATATGTAATATTCGGAAGGGAGTAATGTTTCAAGAAATGATAAATCACTGAAGGCCCACAAGTCCAGCAATATTCTGCTCTATTACGGTCACCCTTTACGGCTTTAATTTCCGGAGTTTCCCATTCTTCCCATAATTCCACCGTCAAATGTGAGAAATTCATTTCCTTTAGTTTGTCATAACACTCTTGATCAAATGCCATAACATAAAGATGAAAATCATCCGAAACTTTCTCTAGGGATAAATATAGAGCAAGGCCCTTTACAAGATACCCTGAATCAAATAATGTACAAAAGTTCATCATGTTATTTAAAACTATTAAGTACGCTTACTACTTCCTTTGCCTCAGATGCTGAAATCACCTGATTCATAGGTATACTTAACTCCTGCTCATGAATCTTCTCCGTGATAGGATAACTCCTGTCATTCCAATCCTTATAACATTCCTGTTTGTGAGGTGGAATTGGATAATGGATCAAGGTCTGGATTCCATTCTCCTTCAAATACTCCTGCAATTCATCACGACGTTCGCATAAAATCGGGAACTGATGATAGACATTGTTCTCATCAGAAATTCGAGCAGGGAGTGTAATCAACGGATTGTTGATATGCTCATAATAATAAGCTGCCAATTCCTGACGCTTCTTATTGTCCTCAGCCAGATACTTCAACTTCACATCCAACACAGCGGCATCAGGTTCAGACATGCGGCTGTTCATTCCCACGTACTTAAAGACATACTTCTTCTGGCTACCATAGTTGGCCAAAGCACGAATCACGGAAGCCAACTCTGCATCATTTGTGGTAACAGCTCCGGCATCACCAAAAGCACCCAGATTCTTGCCAGGATAGAAACTATGAGCTGCTGCATCACCAAGAGCACCTGTCTTTACACCCTTCCATGCACAACCATGACTTTGAGCACAGTCCTCCATCAGTTTCAAACCATGCTTTTTGCAAATCTCTCCCAGTTTGTCATTATAAGCAATACGACCATAAAGGTGAACGATCATCACTCCTTTGGTCTTGGGGGTAATAGCTTCCTCAATCTTGTCAATATCAATCTCCAGATGCTCCCAAGTAGGCTCTACAAGAACAGGAACAAGGTTGTTCTTTGTTATGGAAAGGATGGTAGCAATATAGGTGTTTGCCGGAACAATGATTTCATCACCATTCTGCATTAATCCCATTTCTTTGTAACCTCTCATCAGCAGATAGAGGGCATCCAAACCGTTGGCCACAGCAACGCAATGCTCTGTACCAATATACTTAGCATAGTCTGCCTCAAACTGCTTATTCTCGTTTCCCTGAAGGAACCAGCCAGAATCAATCACACGATTAACCGCTGCCTTGTATTCATCACCATGCTGAGCGGTGATAGCCTGTAAGTCTAATAATTTTACCATATTATTGATTTCTTTTTTCTTCCAAATATTTCAGATAATCATCATAGTTGCGGATATAGTCATCTGCATCATACCCGTGACTGGCGAGTACCAAGCAGATACTTCCAGAAGAGAAGCCTTGTTCAGATGCCCATATCCCAGGTGGCACATGCAAGCCCCAGAAAGGACGGTTAAGCAGAACAGTTCGCTTATTGATGCCATCATCCAAAACAACTTCAAAACTGCCGCTGGCAGCAATCAGGAACTGATGACATTGTTTATGGGCATGTGCCCCACGATCTTCACCACCAGGAATGTCATAACTATAGAACACACGATTAATGGGGAAAGGCACGTGTACATTCTCGTACATGTAAGTCAAGTTTCCCTCTGTATCATGCATCTTGTTCAATTCGCACAAAGAACAATCAAAGACGCTTTTACCCTCTTCAACTAGATTCTTCCCCAACGGATTATTTAGTTTTACAGAGGTCTTAGCATCGGTAATGGTAGGAACCATTGAGCCATCCTTTCTCCATGCTATGTATTCTTCATAGTCGGAGATGTAGTCTTTCTCATTGTACTCAGTAGAGGAAAGTACAAGCGCCAATGAATTGGTAGAGAAATTGGTCATAGTACGCCACATCCCCTTTGGGACATACAATCCAAAGTATGACCTATTGAGCTGGAAAGTCTTCTTCCCTACACCATCGTCTACTACCACATCAAAACTACCGGATAGAGCGACAATAAACTCCTCTGTCTCAAAGTAAGCATGACCACCTCTGTCAAAACCACCAGGAACATCATATACCCAATGCACCCTTTTAATCTCAAAAGGTATTTGCTTTATTTGCTCAATAATAGACAGGTTTCCTCGAGGATCTGTTATCTTGGGCAACTGAATTATCTTGCAGTCATCTACTGTCATTGTTCCAAAGACTATATGAACACTATTTATTCTCTCTGAATGAGTCAGAGGTAATTTCTTCTTTCATCTCATCAATCACTTTGAGGAGATACAGGCCATACTGGTTCTTAAGCATGGGCTTGGCAATCTCGCGCATACGCTCTTCCGTAATCCATCCGTTGCGATAGGCTATGCCCTCTAAGCAAGCTATCTTCAAACCTTGACGTTTCTCAATCACTTCCACAAAGTTGGAAGCATCTGCGAGACTGTCGTGCGTACCAGTGTCAAGCCATGCAAACCCCCGGCCTAAAACTTGTACCTTCAACTCTCCATCTTTGAGGAATTCCTGATTGACCGTAGTGATTTCCAATTCACCACGAGCAGAAGGCTTGATATGTTTGGCAACGTCCACCACTTTATTAGGATAGAAATAGAGACCAACAACAGCATAGTTGCTCTTAGGATTCTTGGGCTTCTCTTCTATTGAAAGGCAGTTTCCCTGACGGTCAAATTCAGCTACTCCATAACGCTCTGGGTCTGACACCCAATAGCCAAAGACAGAGGCTTTATTGTTCTCTTCTGCTTCTTTAACGGCCTTGCGCAAGAGTGAAATGAATTCGTTTCCGTAGAAAATATTATCGCCTAAAACAAGGCATGCGCAATCATCACCTATAAACTTCTCACCTATAATGAATGCTTGCGCCAGTCCATCTGGACTAGGTTGTTCTGCATACTCAAAGCGCACACCATAATCAGAGCCATCTCCTAAAAGACGTTTAAACCCAGGAAGATCATAAGGAGTAGAAATAATCAAAATATCCCTAATACCTGCAAGCATAAGTGCAGAGATGGGATAATAAACCATCGGTTTGTCATAAATTGGGAGCAGCTGTTTGCTAACACCCTTGGTAATCGGGTAAAGCCTTGTGCCGGAACCACCGGCTAATACGATGCCTTTCATATTTAGTCTCTTTTGAATATATCTCTTGTATAAACTTTACTAATTACATCATCAAGACAACTATCATAACGATTAGCTATAATAGCCTTGCTCTTGGCCTTGAACTTCTCCAGGTCGTTGATAACCTGGGAACCAAAGAAGGACTCGCCATCAGGGATGGTGGGCTCGTAGATGATGACCTCGGCACCTTTGGCCTTGATGCGCTTCATAATGCCTTGAATAGCACTCTGACGGAAGTTGTCAGAGTTGCTCTTCATCGTCAGACGATAGACACCGATGACGCACTTCTGCTCGCGGTTGGCATCCCATTGACTGCTGGCTTCATAATAGCCTGCTTTGCGCAATACTTGCTCTGCAATAAAGTCCTTACGGGTTGCATTGCTGGCTACAATTGCTTCAATTAGGTTCTCTGGGACATCTGCATAGTTGGCCAGCAATTGCTTGGTATCCTTTGGCAAACAATAACCACCATAACCGAAACTGGGGTTATTGTAGTGCGTACCAATACGAGGGTCAAGACCTACTCCCTCAATGATTGCCTGCGTATCCAAACCCTTAACTTCAGCATATGTATCCAGTTCGTTGAAGTAGCTAACTCGCAAAGCCAGATATGTATTAGCGAAAAGCTTTACAGCCTCTGCCTCTTTCATGCCCATAAAGAGCGTATCAACGTTTTCTTTGATCGCTCCTTCTTGCAGTAAGGCTGCAAACTCTTTAGCTTTGTCTTGCAAGAACTCTACATCAGTAACCTGACGGATAGCTTTGTTTTCTTCTTCAAATTCTGGACGGTCAATAATCTTAGGGCTGCCCACAATTATACGACTTGGATAAAGATTATCGTACAAAGCCTTACTTTCACGCAAGAATTCAGGAGAGAAAAGAAGATTGAACTTATTCACTCCGTTTGCTGCATACTGAACATAGAGGTTACGGGTATAGCCAACAGGTATGGTACTCTTGATGACCATAACAGCATCCGGATTCACCTTCAGAACAAGGTCTATCACCTCTTCTACATGTCGCGTATCAAAGAAGTTTTTCTGTGGGTCGTAGTTGGTTGGAGCCGCAATCACAACAAAGTCCGCATCTTTATAAGCAGATTCTCCGTCAAGGGTTGCGGTAAGATCAAGTTCCTTTTCCGCCAAATATTTTTCAATATAATCATCTTGAATGGGGGAGATTCTATTATTTATCTTCTCCACCTTTTCTGGGATAACATCTACTGCTGTTACATGATTGTGCTGAGCCAACAAAGTGGCAATGCTCATGCCTACATAACCTGTTCCTGCTACTGCTATATTCATAATTCAAATTCTTAATAATTTCTTAAATGTATGATGGATAACCGTATTCTAGATAACACTCTGTCTGCATAATTTCATCATGTCCTTCTTTGAGGAGCATGGCCGTTTCAAAATCAAGATTACACATCTGAAGTTTTTCAAATATTCCTTGAAGAATGTATTCGGGAGAATATAAATCATCGAAGTAGCAATAATGCTCGTCTTCAACAAAGTGCTCGCACATAGCCTTCAAGATCTGAAGATACATAGTAACTGCATGCTTATATATCCCAGCCTCCATCGCTTCCTTGATATTCTCTGATTCCTTAACCATCAAATCAGCAATCTTTTTACACTCATCATCGATGTTACGTACATCAAAGATGGCTTCATATTTTGGATTTTGCTCTATCATATTTAAAATTGGGACAGGCTCATCAGGATTATTGAACCTTTATTTTTTTATGAGAGCCCCCAATGAGAGCCCGCCCCATACATAACGATTTTTTATATAGTGTCTCGCGACATTTTTATTTTATTAATTCTTTTGCCCTTTTCAAAGCATTACTCAATGATTCCTCACACTCTGGCTTGAACCAAACCTTCGTTTTCATCTTCTCCATCCAATCAGTATCTTTGAAATGTATGGCAAGGATAGCATATGGGAAGACACTATTCACAACATCGCCATCTGTTGATACAGCCCAGTTTCCATAAACCGAGTCAATATCAGCATGGATATTGAAATAGTGAAACTGTTCTAATACTTTTTCCTTTTCCATATTTGTTATCAGAAGCTAGGCTCCTGTCATTTTAAGCAATCCTGCCGGTTGTATATCTGGCAGACACCAATCTTCGGTAATCGCAATGTGCTTGTAGAACTCTTTGAGATTAGGGGTGGGGGGCCTATCTGTTAAATGTTAAAATGTTAAATGACCTATTTCACTTCGTACCGGTCTATCTCTTCTCCATTTAATGCACGTACAATACGGTTGCAAGCTTTTCCGTCTCCATAAGGATTAACCGCCTTGCTCATCTTCTCGTAGGCGACAGCATCATCAAGCAGAGTGCTGACTTCATTGACAATCAAGTCGTGGTTAGTGCCCACAAGATGAACAGTACCGCTCTTCAGTGCCTCGGGACGCTCAGTGGTGTCACGCATCACCAAAACCGGTTTTCCAAGGCCAGGGGCCTCCTCCTGTATACCACCTGAATCAGTGAGAACAACTGTACTCTTCTCCATTAAGTAAACGAACTCCAAGTACTGCAGGGGCTCGATGAAGAAAAAGTTGGGACGAGTGAGATCTTCGCCGAACACTTCGTGGATGGGCTTACGCACATTGGGATTCAAGTGCATAGGATAAACGAAATCCACTTCCGGGTACTTCTCACTGAGGTCCTTCATGGCTGTTACCATAGAGATGAAGCCGTCACCAAAGTTCTCTCTACGATGGCCAGTGATGAGGACAAGCTTCTTGCCTCCGTCAAGACGGGTTACGTCGTAACCGGCATTCTTGAGCACATTGATTTGTTCATCTGCAAGAGCTTTGTCTGTCTTCAACTTATCCACCACCATGTGGAGGGCATCAATAACGGTGTTACCGGTAACAAAGATCTGACCGTGGGCCTTTTCTTCCTGAAGGTTCTTCTCACTGAGTGGTGTGGGAGCAAAGTCATAGGTAGCAATACGTCCCGTAATCTGGCGGTTCATCTCCTCAGGCCAGGGGCTATAGATGTTATGGGTGCGCAGACCAGCCTCTACATGGCCAACAGGTATCTGCTGGTAGAATGCAGCCAAAGCGGCAGCTGTAGAAGTGGTGGTATCACCGTGAACAAGCACCACATCAGGCTTGCACTCTTTGAACACGTCACGCATTCCGGTTAGGACACGTGCAGTAACGTCATAGAGGTCCTGGCCCTGCTTCATGATGTTCAGGTCATAATCGGGCTTCACATCAAAGATGGTGAGCACCTGGTCCAGCATCTCACGGTGCTGACCGGTAACACACACTATAGTTTCAAACTCTGTAGGGTGTTTCTGGAACTCCTTCACCAGCGGGCACATCTTGATTGCCTCTGGGCGTGTTCCAAACACTAACATTACTTTCTTTGCCATATATCGTCAATGAATTTGCTTAATTTAAACTTGCTTTATACCAATCAAACAGTTTCTGGACGCCATCCTCTATCTCTACCTTGTGTGTCCAACCCAGAGAGTGCAGCTTGCTCACGTCAATGAGTTTGCGCATAGTGCCATCAGGTTTGCTGGAATCAAATTCCACTTCGCCCTCAAAGCCTACGGCCTTGACAACAAGTTCGGAAAGCTCACGGATTGTGAGTTCTTTGCCTGTACCAACATTTATGTGACAGTTACGAATCTCACCCAGTGATGGTATGGCTCCGCCACGACCTGCGCTATGATTTCTATCCACTGTGCCATCCGTACTTGCTCCATAATGAACAGAACTGTATTTCTCAATGCCAATGACATCTTTGAAATCAACATTCAGTAGCACATGAACTGATGCATCAGCCATATCTTCGCTCCAAAGGAATTCACGGAGCGGTGTACCTGTACCCCAAAGGGTTACCTTATTTTTCTCAATACCGTACTTTGCAAGTACTTTCAGTATGTCTTCCTTAGAAGCATCGCCATTCACACCCCCTACTGGTCGTTTGTTCAGGTCGATAGCAATCTTGTCCCAAGCACCATCATGGATGAGCTTTGCGAGATAAACCTTGCGCATCATGGCTGGCATCACGTGGCTGTTCTCCAGATGGAAGTTGTCATTTGGGCCATACAGGTTGGTAGGCATCACGGCAATATAGTTGGTGCCGTACTGCAGGTTGTAGCTCTCGCACATCTTCAGACCCGCAATCTTGGCAATAGCATACTCCTCGTTGGTGTACTCTAGCGGGCTGGTCAGCAGGCAGTCCTCCTTCATGGGCTGCGGAGCATTCTTCGGATAGATGCAGGTGCTACCCAGGAAGAGCAGTTTCTTTACACCATGGGCATAGGCCTCACTAATCACGTTGCACTGGATCTTCATGTTCATCATGATGAAGTCAGCACGATAGAGTGAATTGGCCATGATTCCGCCCACAAAGGCAGCAGCCAGCACCACAGCGTCGGGGTTCTCTTCATCGAAGAACTTCTTGACAGCATACTGGTCAGTCAAGTCAAGTTCCTTGTGGCTTCGGCCAACAAGGTTGGTATAACCACGCTGCAACAGGTTGTTCCAAATAGCAGAACCCACCAAGCCGTTGTGGCCTGCAACGTATATCTTACTTTCTTTACTTAACATCGTATATTCTACTTTTTCTACATCGAAATACTCGAAAAACACTAATACCGAACTATGCGTTCGGGTTTTATCTTTTGAGCGTTGAAGTTCACAAGCATTCCTAACTTATAGCCTGTAATGGCTAAATAGTTAATGACTTGTGCTTGGTGAACTGGTAGAAGTTCATCGACCGCTTTTAGTTCTACAATAATCTTGTTGTAACATACAAAGTCGGCAATGTACTTCTGTTCGAGCTCTTCACCTTTATACATAATGGTGAAGCTTTTTTCACGCTCAAAAGGAATACCCTGAAGTTTTAGTTCCTTTTCGAGGGCTTCTTGGTAAACCTTTTACAAAAGCCCAGGACCTAATTCTTTGTGAACCTCGTAAATGGCACCTGTAATCTTGTATGACTCCTCAGGGTACAACAGAGACATGTTTATTCGTTTCTTTCGTGTCTTTAGATGTTATACTACTTAACGATACCCTTTTCGAGGTACTCGGCGAGGTTAGTGCGCACCTTGGCAGCAGCGCCTTCTGCGGCAACTTTGGCTATATCATGCTCAACCATGATCTTCACCAACTCCTCAAAGCTTGTTTTGTTAGGGTTCCACTTCAGCTTTGCCTTGGCCTTCGTGGGGTCACCCCACAGGTTAACAACATCGGTAGGACGATAGAAGTCCTCGCTAACAGCGACAACAGTCTTACCAATCAAGTTCTCTGGGCCATTTACTACAATACCCTTCTCGTTGATACCTTCACCTTCAAACTTCAATTCAATACCTGCATGTTTGAATGCAAGGTCTGTGAACTCACGGACAGAGTGCTGTACACCAGTAGCAATCACGAAGTCCTCTGGTTTATCCTGTTGAAGGATAAGCCACATGCACTCCACATAGTCCTTGGCATAGCCCCAATCGCGCAGTGAATCCATGTTACCAAGGTACAGACAATCCTGTACTCCCTGAGAGATACGTGCTGCTGCAAGTGTAATCTTACGAGTTACAAATGTTTCACCACGACGCTCTGACTCATGGTTGAAGAGTATACCTGAGCAACAGTACATGTTGTATGCCTCACGATATTCTTTCACGATCCAGAAACCATACTGCTTAGCCACAGCATAGGGGCTATAAGGATGGAACGGCGTGTTCTCGTTCTGGGGAACTTCCTCTACCTTGCCATAGAGCTCTGAGGTAGATGCCTGATAGATACGGCAGGTCTCAGTCATACCAAGCTGACGAACTGCCTCCAAAATACGGAGCACACCCACTGCATCAACATCAGCAGTAAACTCAGGAGAGTCGAAACTGACCTGCACATGGCTCTGAGCTGCCAGATTATATATCTCATCAGGGCGTACCTTACCAATCACGCCCAGCACACTCATAGAGTCGCCCAAGTCTGCATAGTGCAGATGGAAATGAGGCGTACCCTCCAAATGTGCTATACGCTCACGAAAGTCCACAGAACTACGACGAATAGTTCCATGTACGTCATATCCTTTTTCCAACAAAAATTCTGCCAGGTAACTTCCATCCTGACCAGTAATACCAGTAATAAGTGCTGTTTTCATAAATATCTTAACACTATATAATTATTTCTTTTTGTTTTGAACACGGATTGATATTTCCTTTTTCTGAACACGAATTGCACGAATTGCACGAATCTATTTCGTCATAGTGAAAGCGGGAGAAGTGAGGGAGTTGAAGACGCCATAAATGGCGACAAACAGGACGGGACACAATCTCCCGAGGGAGAAGCCTCGGGAACAGGGGCTTCATGGGCGCCAAGAAATGGCGACAAACAAGACGAAGATGGGTTCTTGGACGAGCCAAGCGGCTCTATTCCCCTGCAGAGAACAGCAGGGCACGGTGGCTAAACAGAGGGGCAGGACCGAGAGGGGCGCCTGCGGGGACCTGCCCCTGAGTTGATTTATAATTTCAAGTGCACTTCACTAGCACGTTTAGAACGTGATGTGGGTCTCGCCGGCCCAGTCGGTGTTGATAGTTACACCGGTGATACCGGTGCTGCCTGTGGTGGAGCTGCCACCAAAGAAGGGACCTGAGAGCCACGTGATGTAGTTCTGCTGCATGGGCACATCGAAGTCGCGCTGCAGGATCTCGACGCCCGAAGCGTCGAGCGCACTCACCACGAGGTGGATGGTGCCCTCTGTACTTTTATACGGGAAGGTGTAGAGGTCGAACTGCTTCTGAGAGGCAGAGACATCGAACTTTACGTCCTGCTTGCTGTTGACACAGCCTAAGCTGGTCTGAGCATTGAAGGCGCCTGAACCGCCCGTGTAGTAGAAGTGCATCTTCTTGACCTCGGAGGGAATCTCGGTGTCTGTGAGCACAAAGCGACAGAGGGCCGTGATTCGATCGAGGGATACTTGGTAGTCCACCTTCTCCTCACCGATGGTGACATTGCCACAGCAGAGATAGGTGTCTGTGTAGCCTGTGGCATTGGTGAACTGGACCTTAGTGGGGTCAGTCATCGTGGGGTTGCCATTCGAGTTATGGCCCACGACTACCAGAAGGTAGGTGCCCTCAGCGAGCTGGAAGGAGGCCTTTCCGAAATCGGCTTCGGCAGAGGTCTGGTTGACCTGCTTGACGCGGGAGCCGACTTCATCGTAGATAGCGAAGTTGAGGCGGGTACAGGCTTCGGAGGCCGGGGTTCTTGAGGTCCTTGCGCTTGCTACCATCGGGACGCAAGAACTAGCGTCCCAAAGTCGAGTGGCAGCACGCGTCGCAGGAGCATCAGCCCCAGGCGTGAGGGTGCCAAAGGGTGTCTTATCAATGCTGAAGACGGTAACCCGGAGGTTGGCGTCTTTGTCAGCGACAGAATCGCTGACCACAGTGTCGGAGTCATTAATGGCCTTCTCGCAGGAGGAGATGGAGAGGAATGTGCATAAAATGCACAGACAACGTCCAAAGGACTGAGCACCAGAGCACAGACAACGACCAAAGGACCGAGCACAAGAGCACAGACAACGACCAAAGGACTGAGCACCAGAGCACAGACAA
>Ga0256407_10011029_pt1 | contig 12588 bp, 9 predicted proteins | sample RumenRJG_04DNA_FD_193489 | JGI IMG/M metagenome (GOLD analysis project Ga0256407, IMG submission 193489) | Bovine rumen microbial communities from Lethbridge, Alberta, Canada - RJG_04 | ecosystem: Host-associated > Mammals > Digestive system > Stomach > Rumen | place: Canada: Alberta | collected... | reverse complement strand
AGTTCGCAAAGCGTATCTGGGTTGAACGCGTTTTTGTGTTCGGATCCCCAGTAGTTTTCCTATTATGCTTGATGCCTTATTTCCATTTCGGTACAGTTCAAAGTCAAGATGAAGAAATCGTTAAGCATTTCACAGATGCCATATCAGCCTCAAAACAAATGTTTGCTGACTACGACAATTATTCCATGGACCGTATATCCAATTATGACCATATGCTTGGGCGTGTGATTACTAATAAGAGTATACATCCTGACGAATTCGCATCTTGCGGTTTCTCGAATGGAAAAGAGAAGATACAGAGGGGTAACATGATAAAAACTTTGCGTCTCCAGTTAATCTCTGAGAACTATGATTCTCTTAAAACAGAAGCAACAAAATGGATTGAGTCTTCAAGTAATGGCGCAAGTACATGGAACGTGTTCTTGTTGGGAAATACTAAGGAAATAAAGACTGCCATCCACAATTGGAACGTTCAACTACGAGAGTTTGCGAATCACAAGATAAACAATGAAGAGTTTAATGGTTATAATGAGGTTAAACCATTTGAAGAAGTAAGTGGCAGCTTAAACTCTGTAGACAGAGGTCTTGATGGATTGACGACAAAATTTACAAAATCTTCATTTCCACCATTTGGCTCAATCCTTGGTGCTATTGTACTGTACTTTGCTTTGTTGTTTCCTTACTTCTTGCAAGATCGTCATACAAAGAGTCAATTTAGACTGATTGGCATGGAAAAAGGGGCTTCCCGTTCATCAAGTATGACACTTGATACTACTCGTCCTACGAAGAGATCTAATAAACCGAAGCAAACAATTAAAATTGAATCCCCTATAGATGAGGAGCCTTCAACTCCAATCAATTCTTCTAGTTCGGACGAAGATGATGACTATGCTTCATTCACAATGTAAATTATATGATTATGGCATCAAAAACAGATATTCTAAACAATTTGCGTGAATATACCTCTGATCAAATAGCAGAGGCTATTAACGCTGGTATTGTCACTATCTACGAACTTAGTAAGAGTGGCAATCTTACTCCTCTTATGCGTCGCAGAATTGAAGAAAAACTGGCAGCAAAACCATCTGAGGTTGCTCAAACTGCACCGGAAGTGGCACCAGAAGTGGCTCCGACTATAGATGAAGATGCACCTTCTGTTGATACATCAAGTCCTGAAGATGAAGAAGTAGTTATTCCAGAAGCGTCTGATATTGTTATTCCTTCAGAAATGACTATCCCCCAAGCTCCTGTTATAACTGCAACCGCTTCACCAACATTTGGAGCAGAAGAGAAAAGTTTGTTAAACACAAAAGAATCTAATTCTATTTCTAATAAAGGAATGTTTAAACGTCCGTTCTCTTTCAATGGAAGAATTAGAAGAACTGAATATGGCATATCATTTATCATATACATTATATGGTATGTGGTTATTGATGTTATGATGAATACTTCTGACCCTTCGGTAGCAGCATCTTTGTTTGTTATCATATCATTCATACCAATGATTTGGTTTTTATGGGCGCAGAGTGCGAAACGTTGCCATGATAGAGGTAATTCTGGATGGTATCAATTGATTCCTTTTTATTTCTTAGTACTTCTATTTGGAGATGGCGATGATGGTGAAAATGAATATGGTGATAATCCTAAAGAATAATATAGAATTATAATATGCCTAGTAAATTAGCTATACTTGAAAATGTAGATATGTATTCTGCAGATGAACTTGTTGGATACATCAAGAGTGGCATTGTAACATTCGATGAACTCTGTAATGATACAGATGGTTGTTTCCGTGCATCTGTGAGAAAGGAAGTAGAACGAAAACTCGTAGGTTCAGAAGAGGAGGATTGGATTTCTGCCAAGACTTCCGGTAACATTGGATCATTGGAACAGTATTTATCAACCTATCCGGACGGTTCTCACAGAGCGGAGGCACGCAATCTGATATTAAGTATTCAAGAGGCAGAAGAGCGCAAGGTCTCAGCAAATGCTTGGGATTCTGTTGATAAAAATAGTATTCAGGCATTGCGTAGTTTCTGCGAAGAGAACCCAGACGACATACATTGTGTAGAGGCGAAGAAGCTCATAAACAAACTGCGTCGTGAAGAGTTTATCGGTTTCGACATCGAATCATTGATTAAACGTGTTAAGAATATCCAAGCAGATAAAGCTGTTATCAATACCGATGATGAGATTTATAAAACCATTGTTGGTTACCTCGATCGTGGAAAAATCAAGCATTCTGATTTATTGGAAATGCTCAAAGCTGACCATAATATTCTACGCGCATCTGTAGTCAATATGCTTCTTGATAATGGATACCTTGACTATGACGATTTCGAGACCATTGGTATAAATAGATTATTCATAAGCCATCTTGTAAATGGAGAGACCTCCCAAGGCTTTGCTATTCCAAGAAAACTCGATCAGATAAATAAACTTTCCACAGAAATCTACTTCTGGGGTATCCCTTCTTCTGGAAAAAGTTGCGCTTTAGGAGCAATTCTCAGTGTGGCAGGAAATGGTCATGTCGCTAAAAGTATGAGTCAAGATAATGATTGCCAAGGATATGGATACATGACTCGTCTTGCTGCTTTGTTTAAATCAAATGATAAAGTAGGAACACTACCAGAAAGTACATCAATCTATTCAACCTATGAAATGGGCTTTGATCTTGAAGACATTGATGGTGCTGTACATCCCCTCACATGCGTTGATTTGGCTGGTGAGCTTGTTCGTTGTATGTACAAGTCTGATGCAAACGAGGCGATGAGTGATGATGAGATAGGTGCGCTAGACACTCTTACAAATGTGCTTATTGATAATAGAACTAAAAATAGGAAAATACATTTCTTTGTTCTTGAGTTTGGCGCAGATGACAGAAAATATGAAGGTTTAACTCAGAATGTCTATCTCGATGGAGCGCTTCGTTATATTGAGCGTACAGGAATCTTTAAAGATGATACGGATGCTATTTACCTCATGATTACTAAGGTAGATAAGGCCAAAGCTGAGAAGGGACAGTTGTCTGCTGTTTTACGTGATTATATTTCTGAATACTACGGTGGTTTTTACAATGGACTTGTAAAGATATGTAGAGATTGGGAAATAAACAGCGGAAATGTGGAAATCGTACCTTTTTCACTTGGTCAGGTTTGTTTCCAGGATTATTGTCTATTCGATGAGAAACCTGCAGGCAATGTAGTTCGCAAACTATTGGAGCGTTCAAAGGGTTTCAAGAATGGTAAACTTCAAAAAGGATTTAATTTATTTAAGAAATAATGAACAAATTAGGTTTTGCAATAAAGCTTGCAAGTCAAGGAGCAGGTAATGCCATTGAATGTAACAAAGGTCAATGGACAAGTAAGGTCGTGGATATTAGAGAGTATCTAAAGCTCTTTAATGGTCTTCAAGGTACTGATAACATCGTGACATTTATGTCATTTGATGAAGGTGGCTGTTTTTTAACACAGCTTAGAGCTATCTCTGGTCGTATGGGCGATTTCCTTAGTGGATGGATTTACATTCCCAATACTATAGAAGTCACAGGAGATGATGTTATGAATACATATAACTATGTTCGTAATATTCTTTCTCAGTCAAACCTAAATGATAGTATTGAGGATATAGAAAAATTCTTCTCTAAGGAATATCCCAACCAAGAGTATGTGGCTCAATATATCCCTTCATCTGGTGAAGAGTTCGGTGTGCGATTTATTGATGTGTATTACAACATGAAAGAAATCCTTGATTCCGATCGTTATCAGCCATATTATTCAAATTTTAGGGCCATATTCCTTCTTGATAAGAACAGCGAAGTTAAAATTGCGAAGGAGCAAGTAGCAAGATTTAAAGATCTGACAAAGTTTAATATTGAAAAAACTTGTATCTTTAATGCACCATCACCAGAAGAAGTTCGTCTTCTTGGTAAAGGAACTAAAATCTTTTTCTCGAATAAGCGGGAATTCAATTCTTCCGTTCTAACGAAGAAAGGGGATAAAATTCAATTGTTTGCTTATCGTGAAGGTTTTGAACCGTTAACTTTACCGATCGTTACCATCCAAGAAAATGTGCAGGAATGTACCATCGATCATAGAATTGTAAAGTGGAAAAAGCGGATAAGTCATTCAATGTTTACGGTTTTTAATTCTCAGCGTGAGAGAATAGATGGGGTGCTTATTTCTGTCAATGGCGTTGATATTCCGACACACCAAGATTTAATTCTTGGTGCAGATGATTGTCGTCAAGCAACGGTTAAATATTCAGCACCAGATTACGAGTCTTTTGAAGAAAGACGTAATCTATTACTTAATGACTACCACGAGGTTGTTTTAAAACGTAAAGTAAAATCTTATCAAGCAACAGTAGAACTTGCAAATGGTAAGTTTGCAGAGATGACATTAGAGTCAAAATATCTTCCTGCAAATTACGATTCACCTCTCTTTGGATATGATTTTGATGAGGAATATGGAGGAAAGAAGGTCCTGAGGATGAGTTCTGGGTTTGTTTGGAAACAGAGATTATGGGGAATTCTAGCAGCATTAGCGGTTATTATGGCAATTGTAGCTTTCAAAGCATTTGATTCATGGGTTGATACACATAAATTCAAGTTTGGGCTTCCACCTTGGGAGGAAACTCGTCCTGCTCAGCAGTATACACCAGATAATTCATTTGAGTCAGATGAGATTGCACAAGATCAAACTAATAATCAAAGTGATTTTGGAATACAAGATACTGTAGATACTTCTATTGAAGCAGCAATTAAATATCTTGATAATAATGACGTTTGGTCGAAGTCAGAAATGGAAATGTATCCAGACTTAAGAGGTTTGTATGATGATATGAACAATTTTAATTTTTCAAGCCTCCTAGATAAATGGCATTCTATACTTCATACATCTCAAAATTTTAAAAATGTTTGTGAATCTGCTAATAAGACATATAGCCATAGTTGGAATCCAAAACAAGACCCACACAATCCAACATATAATAAGCCAGGTGATGAGCAGATTAGTCTTATAAATTATATTAAATGGTTGGATAAAGATCAGACCCCAAATCGCTCATCTGGCGAAGGAGGCCTTCGTCCAAATGTAGATTCCAGAGGCGGTCAGAATAGAAGCAATGCCTCTTTCCCGTCAAGGACATCAAGAAACTCTTCGTCTCAACAACCAACTGTGAATAGTGAGAAACCTAAAAATGGAGGATTGTGATTATGAATAGATCAATAAAAATTTTGTTACTTGTAGTTGCCATATTATTTGCGGTTGGTGGCGTAATGGCATATTATAAGACCATTGTGTCTCCTCCTAGTAAATTGGAATTTAAAAATCAATATGTCAATTCCGACAAGAAAGACATCTCTCAGGTTAAGTCTGCAAAAACAGACTTTGCCTTAGATTCTGCCTATGTTGCCATTACTCATGAACTCGATTTGCAACTAGCAAATTCTTTTTTGACTGAACAAGAGAGGGATGAGTTGTTGGAGTTATTTGCTACGCAATACATTCCGGCTTATGTATCTGCTTGTAACTCTAAATTCGGTAAATCTGTTTGGCATGAAGGAGAATTGCAGAAAATTAATTCTCGCATTTCGGAATTGCAAGGACTGGTTACTACAGATAAAAAGATTATAATCCAAGGTGAAGCGAATAAGTCTCTAAATGAAGTCCATAATGTTATAGTGTCCTATTATGAAGCCAAAAGGGTTGCTTCTGCTGGAGGATATAATGGTCTTCAAGTTGCAAAGGAAAGAATAGCAGCAGCAAGGAGATATGCATCAATGTCACCAATAAATAATTGCTCTGATCTTGTTTCACGCTTAAATTCCGTTTCTACTCGTCTTGAACAAGCTCACTATTCATATTTGGCTAGTCAAGTTGAAAGGTTACGCCCTTACTATAATTATAGCCAAGTTGAATATGATGATATAGCGTTAAGTATATCTGAAAAATTGGAGGAATATAAAATAAATGCTAAAAGCACTTATGGAAGGGTGTCAGATATAAGTTTACTAGAAAATCGTGCTGGTAGCTATTACTCAAATGCAACATTTAATTAATATGAAAAAAATTGCTATCTTATTCTTTTATGTGGTTATGTATCCTTTAAGTTTATCTGCTCAGGAACTAGATACGTTGAAGACCACAATGAAAGTTGTTGCCGAGACTCCTGTTGGTGTTCATGACGTAGACTCTCTTCAACAAGAAATTTGCCGTTTAAATGGTTTAATTGAACAGTATAAGCTGTCTGAGACTACATTAAAGGGGAAACTTTATAATTACGAACAAACTATAAATTTCCAAAACAAAAAGATTGAGAAGTTGAATGATTATCTTATTTTTGCTGACACAATTATAGCTCGATTATCAAATGATTGTTTACGAAAGAAGTATGATCCTATCCGAGTAAATCAGGCGGTCAGAAACTTTGAACAGATGTATTCTCCAGAATTAAAAGTCAAATTTGGAAGATTAAAATTCTTGTTAAATGAATATGGTAAGTATACTCAGGAATTTGTTGCTATATTTAGAGAGGCACAGAACGATAAAACACTTGGTAATCCTTTTATTGGTCAAAAACAAGCATTAGCTTACATTGATAAGATAAAGAATACTCGTTATTATAGAGAAGTCTATAGTGAGAATTGGACTATTCCGTATCTCAACAACCTTATAGATAAATGTATTGAGACTATTAAAGCTTTTAATCCAAAAGAGAGTAAAGAATTACATCTGTTAGAACTAATGAACTGATTATGAAACTTTCCTATGCAATCATACTGATTGCACTACTGACTGGTCAATCTGCCTCTTTGGCTTTTGCTTCGACCTCTGTAAATGGCATTTGTCAATTTGACAAATCAACTATGATAAAGGAGAAGTTGAAGAAGGCCCAAGAGTGCATCAATAATGGGAATTACTCAGGAGCAAAGAATTATCTTAATGGCGTTTTAAAGCTTGATCCAAATAATGCTAAAGCCAAAGAACTTTTGGCTATTTGTAATAATGGAGGAAAGCCAGTATCTTCACCAAGAGATAATAGTTCAAGTTCGAACTCTAACAATGATACACAAACTGGTACTATTTATAAAAGTACTCCCTATTTGAATGTTTCAAAGACCGAAATGTTCTTTGCTTCAGATGGTGGTTATGAATCAATTTCAATCAGTTCTAACAATACTTGGAAAATAAAACTAAATACAAACTCATGGGGGCATCTTAAACAGGATGGAAATACTTTGACTCTTACTGTTGATGCCAATTACACAGGTAATCAGCGTACCGATTATTTTGTATTATCTGCTGGAGGCGTTGAAAAGCGCATCAATATTACTCAATCGCAAGCTTATGCAAAGAATGGTGTGCCAATGTTTGGAACAACGAGAGCTTATATAGATAACGCGCCAGCACTTAATTATTTAACTACAAATATAAATAGATGGGGCAAATGCCGTCTCGGTGCTATATCAGAAGGAGGGATAGGTATTGCTATATATGGTGGTAATGGTTATGCAACTACGGGAAATCTTAATAGTTATTTGGTTACTAAAATTAATGAACTAAATAATCAGAAAGAAATATTTAAATCTTTTGCAGTAACTAAATCTGGCTTTTATTGTGTTGTATATGGTAGAAATGGATGGTATGGATATGTTCCGGAAAAAATGAAAAATGTTTTATCACAATATAACAAAAACTCAGAAAATATATATTGTGTTTCTATAGCTGAAAATGGTGATTTTGTTGTTATATCAGATAAGCATATTGAAGCATCGAACACAACAGATTTGTCTAATTTGAAAAAGGCTACTGAAAAATATGGCCATGTAAAATATGCTTGTGTTACAAACAGAGGGCTGATAGTTGTATGTGAGAATGGAATTTTCTATAGCAATATTCCTACCAATCTTGAAGTAAAGCTTAAATCAATAAATTTCCGACCAGATAAAGTGGTATTTACTGATAGCGGAACTTATTTGATTACCAATGAAAGTGAATCGTATGGTTATAATATGTAATTAATTAGATATGAAGTATAAAGTTTCTGTAATTGTATTATGTATTTTCTGCATTTCAAGATAACTCTGATGTGTCGTCTGTTAACTTCTAATAGCGATATAGGGAGGAATGTTGTATATTCAGTGAATATTTAATTATTTATGTATTATGATAGGTCATATTGATACTGCTTGTTTTCACTATTTTGGAGGAAGTGAAATGATATTTGCTTCTAATAGGGAAGCAGAATGGATTCGTACATTACCAGATATAAGAGAATGTTATGGAAATCTTTTCGATAAAGAGTCTGGTTCTTCTGTCGTAATGTTATCACCTATAAGGAATGGTATCATATTGACTATTAGTAAAATGATACCTAATCGTTTTGGTGATAATCTTACTGCATACTTGCATATACCGAATGCATTAGACGTTCCTGGTGAAGCCTTACAAGGAATTGTTTTTGATGTAATCTCTTCTTTAGCTCAAAATAGAAGAGATGTTGTCAGTACCTGTCTGAGTTCCATTTCAAGTTTGGATTATGAACAACTACCTCAAATGGGTTTTGAACAAACAGGAGTAAACAGTTATGCATTTAGAAAAGTGCAAAGTGGTACAGGCCCCAATTCACTATCTTGTGTTTTGAATAATTTATTTCAGGACTATTATTATGACTATAAGTACATATTTCTCGCAATTGATAATCAACACATCGCAAACCCTGAACAGTATAAAGATCTCACTGATTATGCATTAAATGACTGGCGGCCTTTAGAAGTAAAAAAAATGGAACGAGTATCAGATATTGATGATAGTTCAAATAATGAAGAAAATGCAAATAATAATGAACCAGATCAAACAGAAAGACAAACTGTAGAATTAACCAGTGAATGGTTGAAGTCAAATACAGAAATACATGGCTGGCTTTCCTTCTTCTTCTTTGCAATTATTGCAGGAGGTTTGTTCAGTGCAATTTATCCCATTGCAACTTTTAATGCTTCTGACTATGCTGACAATTTTTGTTTAGGAGCTGTAGATGTTGTGACAGGATTTCTTCTTCTTGCAGTTGCTATTTTTACAGTTTTTTTATTTGTCAATAGAAAACCAAATGCGGTTTTTTGGGGCAAAGTTTATGTTGCCCTTGTTCTTTTAACAAACACTTTTGTCTTAATTGTTGGTGCTACCGAACAATCTGGATACCAAAGTACGGTGCAAGTTGTAAAAGGTATTATATGGGGAGTAATATGGTTTTTATATTTATCCTTTTCTGATCAAGTTCAAGAGATTATTCCTAAATCTTTTAGAAAGATCTCTTCGACGGACTGGGCAATGCTTGCGACTTCTGTGCTTTTTCCTTTATTTTTGTTTGTTGTAGGATATTCTCAGATTAATACATTAGTAGACCTACGAAATGACCAAGAGTCAGAGTTGTTAAGCACAGATCTTTCATATGATCAGAAAACAGATGGACGTGTGATTTTTACTATTCCCGATGGTTTTGTGTGTGAAAGTCAAGTAATAAATACTGAAGGGGTAAACCTTATATTGTTCAATATTAATAATGATGAAATTGGTAATTGTACTATGTGTTCTGATTATGATACAGATAAATCAATTAAGAATTTTGATAGTTATTGGGACAACTGGAAGGATAAAGACATAAAAGAAATTGGTATAGAAAATGTAGATCGAGGGACAAAGAAGATTAATGGCAACGATTGCTTGTACAGAATTACAAAACATAATGTAAATGGAGTTTATGTATATTGGCGCTATTATCTTCTTTTCGATGGCGAAACTGGTAAAGTATTTGTTGCTTCTTTCTATGATACGAATAACTCTACCTATTATGTAGATGAGTTGCTCGAATCAGTAAAATTCAAATAATACAAACAACTTTTAAAACAATTTAATTATGGCTGAAGAAAAAACAGAAAAAGCAGGTGTAGTAGCTCTTATCTTTTCATTTCTCATCCCATTAGTTGGGATAATCTGCTATTTCTCTAACAAGAAAGATGTTGAGAATGCCTCAGCTTATTTATGGGCTGCATTGGGTGGATTCGTCGTGGGGATGCTTTTGCGTGCTGCAGCATGATTATTTGAGGGTGGCCTATTTGATTGGGCTACCCTAATAACAAATGAAATAAGAATAATCCAAATATTATTGTTAATATTATTTTCCTATCCGATAAAATGAGTATGAAACAAATATTTTTTATAGTAATGCTTATGATTAGCTTCTCCCAGGTGGACGCCCAAAACGTTAAGCGTCCAGAGTCGTATAACTATCAGCGTGGCTTGGAGGCGATGCAAGAAGAGAAATTTGATGAGGCAATAGAATATTTCAATAAAGATATTCAAGAAAATCCGAAGAATGGATATTCTTATTCTTGGATAGCTCATATTAGATTAGCAAAAGAGGAATATGGGAAAGCTTTAACTGCCTCTGATTTGGCAATTAAGAATCTGCCTAAGAAAGATCCAGAATATGTGATTTTTGGATACTCTACTCGTGCGGAATGCTATTTGTGTTTAGGAGATACTGTTAAAGCTTTGGCAGATTACGCTACGGCAATTAAAGTTAAACCTGATGAACCGAAGCTATATGATAATCGAGCTCAAATCTATTTTGAGCAAGGTAAGTATGAACTCTCTGATCAAGATTATCGGAAAATGATAGAGATGCAGCCTGGTGATGTTAAGGGCTATATGGGATTAGGCCGCAATGCTCTCCGCCAGCATCGGCCTGATGATGCCATCTCTCAGTTCAATTATGTGGTTAAGTTGGATGAGAGCTACTCTTCTGGCTATTCTTTTAGAGCTGAAGCAGAATTAGAAAAAGAGTTGTGGAATGAAGCTACAACTGATTTGATGACGGCAATGAAGTGCCAATGGGATCAGAAAGCAGTTCTTCATATGAGTGAATTGAAAGATCCTGCATTTACATTGATGGTTTCAAAACTGAAGATTCAAGCTGCAAAAGAGGCTAATGAAAGTACCTGGCCGTATTTAGCAGCAATGATGTACGTTCAGAATAAGGACTATAAGAAAGCACTAGAATTATACAAAGAAGCCAATCACAAAGATGCTTCACCAGTGATTTACCGCAGAATATCTGATTGTTACTTTGAACTTGGCGAGTATGACGAGGCATTGAATAATGTTAATCAGGCTATCAATATGGATAGTACTGATTTGTCAAATATTGCCAAAAAGGCTAATATTTACTACGAAATGGGTAATGCAAAGGCGGCCATTTCAGAATGGGACAAGGTGTTGACACTACAGCCAGAGTATGGCTTCGGCTATTATCGCCGAGGGTGGTTTAAGGAACTTGTCGGTGATATGGATGGTGCCCTAGAGGATTTGTCGATGGCTATTGTGCTAGACCCAGAAGATTCATATGCATATGTAAGCAGAGGCGATGTATATCTTAAACAAGGGAAAAAAGACCTTGCAGAAGCAGACTTTCAAAAGGTAATAGAAATCGAGAATAAACCAGAAAAATATGAATGTATACATTATGCATACCAAGGCTTAGGCCAATATGAAAAGGCGATTGAGGCAATGGATAGCATTATAGCAAGAGATGAAGATCGAGCTGGCAATTATTATGATGCTTCGTGTTTATATGCTAGGATGGGGAATAAAACAAAGTCTTTAGAGTACTTGGAAAAAGCGTTTGAACTTGGTTGTCGTCGTTTCGCTCATATAGATCGTGACGATGATATGGATTTGATAAGAGATACGGACGAATTCAAAGCTCTTATCGAAAAGTACAAACGACAAGAGAAGAAAAAGGATGATAATACAGTTACTAATACTTCGAATGGCCTTGATTCAAAATCATCTTTGGTGTCAGAAGTTCCGTTTACAAAAGAAGGTGGAGTCTGTAAGGTGAAATGTAATATTAACGGATTGCCTCTCCATTTCGTTTTTGATACGGGCGCCAGCGATGTTACCATATCAATGGTTGAGGCCACATTTATGATGAAAAATGGCTATCTTAGTGGAAAAGATGTTGTAGGTAGCCAGAGATATATGGATGCCAATGGAGATGTTAGTGTAGGAACGCTTATTAACTTGAAAGAGGTAAGCTTTGGCGAACAGACTTTATCAAATGTGCGAGCTTCTGTGGTCCGTAATCAAAAAGCTCCACTTCTCTTAGGACAGAGCGTACTTGGCAGACTTGGTAAAATAGAGATTGACAATAGTAAACAGGTGCTAAGAATCTCTCATAATAAGTAGAGGATTGTATGATAGCTGAGGCTATCGCTATGTGTCAAATCTTGAGGTGCCAAATTGGCATCTCAAGTTTTTTCTCATCGCAAGCCTTGCGGAGACTTGCAGATACGGAATTAATTTGCTAACTTTGTCCCCTGAATAAAAATAGCTGTATTATGGGTGATACGATACCGTTTTTTGAGAATGAGATCAAGGATACGATGCAGGGCATCATCAAGGTTGTAGGCGTTGGTGGAGGCGGCTGCAATGCTGTGCGTAATATGTATAACGACGGGGTAGAGGGTGTGACCTATGCCGTCTGTAATACGGATAGTCAGTCGTTGTCTCGTTCTCCAGTGCCAGT
>Ga0256407_10011028_pt1 | contig 12589 bp, 16 predicted proteins | sample RumenRJG_04DNA_FD_193489 | JGI IMG/M metagenome (GOLD analysis project Ga0256407, IMG submission 193489) | Bovine rumen microbial communities from Lethbridge, Alberta, Canada - RJG_04 | ecosystem: Host-associated > Mammals > Digestive system > Stomach > Rumen | place: Canada: Alberta... | reverse complement strand
AATAGAAGGATTAAAAAAATAAAAAAAAACAATAAAATATAATGAATATGAAATAAAAAAAAAGAAATAAAAAAAAAAGGCGTAATCGGAATGATTACGCTTTTTTAATGTAAAAGTATGTTATTTAATTAAAATATATTAATTATTTATGAATAATTTTTGAAAATATATAATAAAATATATAATATAGAAAGTGTAAAAGTATTGACAATTTTAAAATTTGCAATTATAATGTAATATATATCGCGGGGTGGAGCAGTTGGCAGCTCGTCGGGCTCATAGAGAATTGTGGCTCTATTTAGAAATAAATAGATGAACTGTGGATGAATTCAAAGAAGGCTAAAACATTTAAAAATGTCATGTTAACTTTGAGCCAAGTCAAAAGTACACTTTTGAAAGGTGCAGAGACTACTGGAGGAATAAAGTTTCCTTAATAACCAGATTTAGTATCCACTACCTAAAATAATATTTATATATTATTATGGTAAAGACATAGTCCAGCCTATAATGAAAGTTATAGATAACTAAACCCGAAGGTCGATAGTTCGAGTCTATCCCCCGCAACCAAACTTATCAAGGGATTCAAAGTTCCTTGATTTTTTTATTTGCCTAAAAAAGTGGCGAAAAAGTGGCGAAAGTTTTTGAGATTGAAAAATCAATAAAAATTTAAAGTGCAATTCGTGTTATTTTAAAGTGCAAATTTTGCACTTTATTTGTAGTAATGGGAGGTTTATTTTTTGAGGAAAAAGTGATATAATGTGGAAAAATAATGTGAAAGTGAGATTATATGGAAGATTTATTTGTAAATAGAGTTAGATTAAACAGAGAAAAGATAAATAACAACATATATCCTTTTAATATTAAATGTTTAAAAAAATTTGAAGAATTAAAAATAGATAATCCTGTAACAATGTTTTATGGAGAAAATGGAGTTGGAAAATCTACACTAATAGAGGCGATAGCGATTAACTTAGGATTAAATCCTGAAGGTGGTAGTAACAATATGCAATTTTCTAACTATGATGATTATTCTGAGTTATACAAGTATCTAACAATTAGTAAATTTAGATTACCTAAAACTAAATTCTTTCTAAGGGCAGAGTCTTTTTACAATGTTGCCAGTGATATAAGTAATAATAAAATTGGAGGAGGATTAAGTTGGCAATATGGTGGTGATTTACACGAATGTTCACATGGAGAATCATTTCTTAAAGTAGTAGAAAACAGGTTTTGGGATAATGGATTATATATTTTGGATGAACCTGAAGCTGCATTATCTCCGCAAAGACAGATGACTCTGTTATGCTATATACATGATTTAGTAAAAAATGGATCACAATTTATTATTGCAACGCATTCACCAATATTATTGTCATACAAATATGGAAAGATAATTGATATGAATAATAATATGGAAGAAATAAAATATGAAGATACAGAAGTATATAGAATATATAAAGACTTCTTAAATAATCCAGAAGGAATGCAGAAAGTATTATTTGAAGAATAAAATGAAGGGAGAAAAAGTAAATGGATATTAATGGAGAAAAACGTATTATAAAATCATCTGATTTATTAGAGTATTTCAACAAGATTATTGAAAAACAGAACAAAAATCCAATTATAAAAGTATATAGTAAAAACTTTGACTGTCCAGATGATACAGAAGAAAGAAGATATGACATAGATACTGAATTTTATATTCTATTTGAGAATCAGAATGTATTGATAATAGACTATCGTAATATTGACAGTTTATATATTGAATATAAAAAATTATCTAGAGATGAATTAGAAGAAGCTGCGAAGATGGATTGTGGAGACTTTTTTAATAGAACAGATGAAGTATATAATTATAAAACAATGAAAATGTCAAGAAGAATAACTTCGACATTTGAATATGGATATATAAAAAGTATTAAATACAATAAAGTAAATAATGAATATGAAGTTTGGGAGAATAGTACAACAATTGCAAAAAAACCAAATGAAGAAACTTTTGATGAAATTATTTTAGTTTTAGATAATAACAATGAAATACATATATCCCCTGAACCAGCATTAAGTGATGGATATGTTGATATTTGGTGTGAGGGAGCTAAAGTTTATATCAAAAAATATGAATAGTAGATAAAAGGGGGAAAGTATGACTGATTTTATAGTTGAAAAAGTAACTGATTTGTCTTTTGATCTGCAACAATGTCCATTATCAAAAGAAATAAGAGAAGTTTGGATAAAACTGACTTCAACAAATAATCCAATTATAGATAATGGACAAATGGTGTGTTTAAATCTTCCAGAAGAAATAAGAAATAAAATATTTGATTATGGACAGAAAACACTAATGGAATTTATTGAATCAGAAAAAATGATTAACGAATGTTATAATATAAAAAATAAATATATATCAAACGAAGATGATGTTAATAATACTAATTCATATGTAAAAAACATTTTTAATATTATAGTAAATATGGATAGAGCTTATAAATATTTATGGAATATAGTGAAAGATTTGATTGATGATGTTGAAAGCTATAAAGAGTATATATTATGGCAAAATAACACAACTAAAATTGGAGCAGAAGTTTATAATAAATGGGATTTGATTTATAATATAAGAAACGAAATTGAACACCCTAAAAATATAAGAACAACAATGTTTTCCAGAGTAAATGGTGGATCAGTTATACCACAGATTATATATAAAGATAAAAGTTATGATTTATTAGAGCTAGCAAATGATGCATTACAATGTATGTGTATATATTTTTGTATTATTATTCAAGCAGCTTTTTTTAATAGTAAATATGTAGTTGCATTCACTGATGAATCAAGAAAAATAATATATGGAAGTGAAAATACAATAAATGGATGATATAATAAGCAAAATAAAAAATGAAGCAGATGGATTTAGATATGTGTATAATAAGATAAATAATATGCTTATCGATGATTTTTGCGGCGAAGAAAAAGCAAAAATTGTTAAAGAAATTGATCTTGTTAATCCAGGGATCACTAATGGATGTTTTGCTTGTGAACTGTATTTAAAAACATTATTAATGAAACAAAAAAAGGTTATCAAGGAAACGCATAATTTAAATAAATTATTTAATTCGATTAATGGAAAAACATAGAATAAAATAATTAAAAAATTTATGGATAACGGTTATACAAAAGAACTATTTGCTAATAAGCTAAAATATATTGCTAATGGATTTAAAATATCAAGATATGATTATGAAAATGATTATACATACTATATGCTATCAGGATTCATCTATGAATTTATAGAAGCAATAAAAGAAACTGTTGAAGAATAGAATAATGAATAAAAAATAGGCGGGATCATATATAAAATCTCGTCTATCTTAATTTGCTTTTACAGTAAGAAATTCTTCCAAAACATTAGGAACATTTTTAAATTCATCTTCAAAGAAATGAGAATAAACTCTATCAGTTGTTTGAACACTTGAATGCCCAACTTTTCTACTAATAATTTGAGCTTGAATACCCTTGGCAATCATAAGAGTAACATTAGTGTGTCTTAAGCCATGAAAAGTAATTTTCTTCAATCCATATTTATTGATTATTTTGCCTAATATTTTTGAAGGTGTATCTGGATGAATATCAGCACCATAATCGGTTGTAAATATTCTTTTACTTCCTTGCCACTTAGATCCCAGAAGCATTTTTTGTTTTAATTGTTCTTTTTGCCATTGTATTTGTCAAGTGAAAATTGACCCCTTTTACAAATCAATTTTGACCCCTCTAATGTAAAAAAAATTATCTTAAATTTCCTTTTAACCATTCTTGAGTTTCTTTTAATCTGTATGAATTTCCATTCATATTTATTGCAATAGCTTTATGGGTTATCCTATCAATAATTGCTGTTGTCATAACTGGATCTTTAAAAATATCTTCCCATTTTTCAAAAGATAAGTTAGTAGTAATAATTGTACTTTTACGTTCTGCTCTTAAGGATAAATGTGTAAAAAGTAATTCACCACCTTCCTTATCAAAAGAAATGTAACCGAAGTTCATCTAATATTATTAAATCATAGAGTTTAAATTGCCTTTGAATGCTAGTTAATGTTCGATTAGATTTACATTCTTTTAATTTATTTATTAGTGTAGGTGCACTTGTAAATAATACTTTAAATCCTTCTTTACAAGCTTGTATTCCTATCCCTATAGCTATATGTGTTTTACCTGTTCCTGGATTTCCCGCTAATATTACATTTTGTCCATTTTTGATAAATTCCAAAGTTTGTAATACTTGCAATTTATTTTGAGCATCTTCAGGAAGACATGAAACATCTAAATCGGATAAATATTTTTGGTATGGAAAATTTGCCCTCTTAACCCTTGCTTCCTTACCATTTTCATTTCTAATATCAGTTTCTCTTTGAAGCAAATCTTGGTAAAAACTAATTAAAGATGAATTTAAAGTATTGTGTTCTTCAATAAATTGTTTAGAATTATGAAATGAATATGCCAATTTTAAATATTTTGAATTTTCTTTAATATTTTGCAAACTAGTAGTAAATTCAGTTTCTTTATTCATACAGCAATACCTCCTTTTACATCAGCGGTACCAATAATTGAATCATACATAGAAAGGTGTCTTTTAGAATTCTCTTCAATTTCAATTTGTAGAGAAGATTTTGCAGAAGTATGTAATTTAAGGATATTATCATTTCTATTTAGAATCATTTTAATATTTTCAATATTTACGTCAATAGACTTTTGTGCTAAAATGTTAATAGTATTTTGAACAGAAGTAATATTATGCTTACCAACAAGTTCTAAAAGTTCAATAAACGCTTTAGGCTGTTCAAGAAAATACTTATGATATATTTCTTTTAAAGAGGAATTCATTTGCTCAAAAGCAATGCTTCCGAACAAGAGCGCCAGGCTTTCTACTTAAAGTTTTAGTGTAGTGTAAAATATCTATGCTCCAATCTTGATTAGTGTATAGTCTAGTGTGTGATGCCACTAGATTGTTGTTAAAAAATATTTGAAGTTTATCTACAAAAACTTTAACATCAACAGCTTTTAAAACAAGATAATCAGGAACAGAATATCTATTTTGTAAATATGAAATGGTAGAAAGCTTGTCAACTCTTAAAGTTAAATCAATGCAATTTGAATATGTAGGCATTAACTTAAGTAAGTAATTTTTTTCGATATTAAAAATATCCATAGGAGACTGGTTTTTTAAATATTTAGTTTTAATATTATTATATTTTTCAAGAGTTTCTATTAACCTGTTTAAAGCAACATTAAGTGAATCAAAAGAATCCATATTAGAAAAAGCTTTTCTTCTTACAAAATCAACACTATTTTCAACATGACCCTTTTCATTTCCAGAACGAATATTACAAAATCTATAGTTAAAGCCATAATATACTGATAATTTTTTCAAAGCAATTGTAGCTTCTTTCTCGGTTCTACCAACAAACTTAGCAACAGCTACTTTCATATTATCATAAACCATACATTTAGGAACGCCACCAATGTATTCAAAAAATTTAATATGGCTATCAACAAAACTTTGAGAATTTTCATTATTATACAAATATGCGAATCTTAAATTGGATTTAGCCATAGTAAATACAGCCATTCTAAATTTCAAATTAATTCCATTAATTATCAGTTTAACTTCGCCCCAATCAAATTCACAAATATCTCCATAATTATATTGTTGTTTGATAAAAGCCTCATAAGTATATTCATTTTCTTTGTATTTTTGAACATATTGAGCAACAGAAGAATAACTTAAAGAAAATCCTTTTTCAATTAATGTTTCGTACATATCTTGAGAAGTCATGCACATTTTAAATTTACCAGTATTACGTTTAATTTGATTTTCCTTTAAAAAGCCCCTAAGTAATTCTTTTACTTCATCATTCATAACTCTAGGTAATCTGCCTTTAGAATTATATTTAGGTTTTTCAACCATATTTTCAATTAATTCATATTTAGAAACGCCAGCATCAATTAATTCCTTTTTAGATTCTAAAAAATCATTAATATATGATTTAACAGTATTTTTAGAAACATTTAAATTTCTAGCAATTTGTTTTTTAGGTTTTCCTTCAACAAAATACAATCTTAATATTTCAATTTTTTGACCCAATGTTATCATCCTTTCATCCTCCTTATGATAGTCATAATTTATCATAAGGAATATTATATTATTTTTATTTCTAGGGGGTCAATTTTCAATTATATTAGGGGGTCAATTTTAATTTATCATATACAGTATTGATAAATATGAAAATTATCAAGAAAATAACAGGCAAAGACAAAGAAAATATCGTGAAAAGTTAAAAGCTGAAGGTGAAAAAAGTAACGTTACAGTAACGCGGAAGAAGAGAAAAGAATAGAAAAGAAGACAAAAGAAGAAAGAAAAGAAGAGATAAGAAGAGAGGAGGATGAAAATGGGTTTAGAGAATACAAATTACAATGAAGTTATTAACAATAAACTTAAAAAATGTGAATTCTGTGGACGAGAATTAGAGCCAATAGGATTTGATTATTTATATGTAAATATATCTCTAGATTGTATTGATTATAAAAGATGTACTTGCGATAAAGCTCAAGAATATTGGAAAGAGAAAGACAAGAAAGAGTATGAAGAACAAAAACGAAATAGATTTAGAAGCATAATAAACAGAATTTATAAAGAAAACTATGTTGGAAAGAATATTCAAAATATGAACTTTGAAAATTTCTATTCAGATCAAAATAATCAATATGCAGTAAAAGTTGCAAGAGACTTTACAAACAAAAATAAAGCAAATATACAAGCCAATGGACTGATAATAACGGGCAAGTCAGGAGTTGGAAAGACACATTTAGCAGGTGCTATTGCAAATAGATTAATTGAAGCTGATAAGATAGTTTTAATGGGTAGATTAACAACTTTATTGGATATGATAAAGGAAACATTTAGAGATAATACTAAGTCTGAAAATGAATTAATTGAACTATATTCCAATGTAGATATGATAATAATTGATGATTTAGGAACAGAAAGAATAAGCAGTTGGGCATTAGAAAAACTATACACAATTATTCAAAATAGATGTGAAAATAGGTTACCAATTATTATTACAACGAGGTTTAATAAGGAAGGATTAATTGCAAGATTCAGTTATAGTAATGACCAAGATTTAGTAGATGCAACAATCTCAAAATTGTATCAAATGTGTTATGGAATAACACTAAAAAGTATGAAAAAAGAGTTAGTGTAGTCGGCAAAACTAAACAACTAACCCTATACAAGCTAATAATATTTTAATATAAAAAATAAAAAAAGTAAATAGAAAGAGAGGAACAAATTATGAGAAAAGTATATGAAGGATATAAATTAATTGAAACAAAAGATATTGAGGCACATAGATTAATACCAAGAAATGGATTTGATGTAAGAGATTATGTGTTAGCAAAAAGAAGAATTAAAGCTGAAGGAATAACAGAACCTTTTGAGGTTATAAAGAGAGGTAATAGATATTTATTAAAGTCAAATCCTATTACTTTTATTGCAGCGAGATGTTTAAGATATAAAACAGTTCCATGCCTAATTAGGAACCCAAGATATGAACTTATATTGCATAGAACATTAAGAAATTTAGACATTGATTAGTAAAAAAAGAGTACTTGGACTTGCTATTTAAGTCCAAGTATTTTTCTTAAATAAGGTACAAAAAATGAATAAAAGATGCATTAAAAGTGAGAGAAAAAGTACAAAAATAGGTACAAATAATGTAGATGTATTGTCCTAGCAAGCATTGAATTTCGTCAGCTCGAAATTCTCAAATGGGGAAATTCCCCAATCCCCTTTTTATAAAATAAATGGAGGTGATAAGATGGCAACAACAAAAATTTGGAAGATAGAAAAGAGACTAGATCATGTAGTTGATTATGCAAAAGATAAAAAGAAAACAAAGAACGATTATTTAGAAAATGGATTTGATAAATATGGTGATATAAGACAAGTTGTAATGTATGCAACAAATGCAGATAAAACTGAAAAACAATTTTATGCAACAGGAATTAATTGTGATGTTAATAAAGCAGTAGAGCAAATGCAACTTGTAAAAAAATTATATGGAAAAGAAAATGGTATACTTGCTTTTCATGCGGAGCAATCTTTTGTTGCAGGAGAAATTACACCAGAAATGGCTCATGAAGTTGGAGTAAAACTTGCAAATGAAATATGGGGAGAAAGATTTCAAGTTATAGTAACAACACATTTGAATACAGAGCATCTTCATAATCATTTTGTAGTGAACTCTGTTTCATTTAAAGATGGACTAAAATATTATAGTAATCATGTTAATACTGCAACATTAAGAAGAACATCAGATGAACTATGTGAAGAATATGGACTAAATGTTTTAGAAGAAAAAACTTGTAAGTCAGGAATCAACTATAATAATTTTTATCAAAAATCTTTGCAAAATTCAGATTATTATAAATTTGCAAAAGAAGATATAGATTATGCTATAAAACATTCTTATACAAGCAAAGATTTTCACAGGATATTAAATTCAATGGGATATAATTATTATTACAGAGCTGATAAATTATCAATTAGAAAAGAACCACATAAAAGAAATATAAGAGTTGAAAGAGCTTTTGGAGAAGAATATTCAGTAGAAAGAATTAGACAAAGAATACTTGCAAATGATTTTGTTACTGAAGAAAAAATATATCCATATAAAACAATGAAAATTAAATTTTATGGGACAAAAAGTATTTTTAAGAAAGCATACAAGCCTAAAGGAATAATTGCATTGTATTATTACTATAAGCATTTATTAGGTCTTTATAAGAAGAATAATGTACCACATAAACTAACAGAAGAAATGCGAAAAGATATTGCAAAGATGGATCATTATTCAGAGTTGGCAAGATTCTTGTGCAAGTATAAATTAGAATTAGTAGAAAATGTTGATGACCTAAAGAATAAGAAACTACGAGAAAAGCAAAATATATTAAATACAAGAAATAGATTGTATTATAAAAGAGGAAATACTGAGAACGAGAGCGAGAAAGATCAAATTACAAAGCAGATAATACAGGTTACAGAAGAACTTAAAAAAGTAAAAAAGGAAATAAAAATGTGTGATGAAGTTGTAGATAATGCAGTTAAAATGAGAGAGCAAATCAAACAAGTAGATGAAAAGGAACAAGATAAAGTGCAGAAGAAAAAGATAAGAAACTATGAGTTGTAAGAGCCTTAAATATATAGCAATGTGAGGGTTCTTAAACATAGCTCTCAAGTTAAAAAAAACACATAACAAAATAAATTTCGAAAAAAGCATTGACAAATAGTTTTTTACAGGTTATAATTAAGACATAACAAATAAAAGGTTTTTAACAACTGGAACTTGTTAAAAACCTAAGACATAATGTATTACTATATCTTTATATATTTTCATTATAACATTTATTAAAAATATAATCAAGTAATATTATGCCATATTTGTTAAATAATTCAAGAAAGGAGACTAAGTATGGAATATTATTACTTGAACAAAAATGCTCAACCAACAGGAGAACATGAAATACACAAAGCATCTTGTAAATTTCTTCCTCATATGAGCAATTGTATAAAGTTAGGATACTTTTACAGAGCATATGATGCTTTAATAGCAGCAAAAAAATATTATAACAATGTTGATGGTTGCTATTATTGTTCTCCAGAAATTCACAAAAAGTAAAAATAGGGGCAATTATAAAATTGTCCCATATAACACAAAGGAGGTTTTATGATATTATTAGATGATATAGCTCAGATTAATGTTGGAGTTGTTCTGGCTAGAAAGACAGCTAAATATAAATCTGAGAAAACAATCAAATATCCATTATTTAATTTAAAAATATATGAACAGAGAAATAATGGAGAAGACTTAAAATATGAAGAAATCAATAGTGAAGAAAATTTATCTTCATATATGATAAAAAAAGGAGATTTAATATTTAGACTCGCATTTCCGCTAAAAGTGATTATTGCAGATGATGATCTTGTTGGAAAGATTATCAGTAATCAATATGTAATTATTAGAGTTGATAACAAAAAATATAATCCTGTTTTTTTACAATGTTTTCTGCAAAGTGAAGATATGCAACATCAACTCGAAAAATATTTAGTAGGAGTTGCTATAAGAACAATTCCAGTTAGTAAAATTAGAGAAATACATTTACCTGAAATTGATTATGATAAACAAATAAAAATAGGTAAGGTGTATGAAGATTGGAATCGTCAAAAGATTTTATATGAAAGATTAATAGATGATAAAGAAAAATATTATAATATTTTGATAAGTGATCTGATAAAATCTAATAAAGAAAAAGGAGAATAAAAATGAACGAAAAACAATTACAAGATAAAATTAATGGAACAATTTGGTCAGCATGCGATACACTAAGATCAAGTATACCAGGAGGAAACTATAAGGATTATGCTTTAACAATGCTATTTGTTAAGTATTTAAGTGATACTTATAAATCTGAAAAAGAAAAAGCAGAAAAAAAGTATAATGGGAATAAGCAAATGGTTGAAAGAACACTTGAAAGAATTAATTTTAAATTAAATGAAGAGTGTACATTTGATTATTTATATGACCATAGAGATGCAGAAAATATAGGAGAATTAATTAATAAAGCTCTTGAAACAATAAGTAGATTGAATGGAACAAAACTATTAAACCTATTTGCTGGTGTTGATTTTAACAGTGAAACAACTTTCGGAAAAAAGAAAGAAAAAAATGCTATATTAAGAACATTATTAAATGATTTTAATAATCCAGATATCGACTTAAGACCAGAAAAAATAGGAAATTTAGATGTAATAGGAAATGCATACGAATATTTAATTGCAAGATTTGCAGGAGATTCAGGAAAGAAAGGTGGAGAATTTTATACTCCAGCTGAAGTATCTCAATTATTAGCTAAATTAGTTGAACCAAAAGAAAATGATAGGGTATATGATCCAGCATGTGGTTCAGGTTCATTATTATTAAAAGCTACTAACGAAGTTAAAGATAAAAAAGTTAGTGTATATGGACAAGAAAGCAACAGTTCAACATATAACTTATGTAGAATGAATATGTTTTTACATGGGGTTAATGATGCTCATATTGCTTGGGGAGATACTCTTGCTAATCCATTACATTTAGAAAATGATAATTTAATGCATTTTGATGTAATAGTTTCAAATCCACCATTTTCTCTAGACAAATGGGCAAAAGGATTTGAGTCAGATAATACTACTGTAGTTAAAAATGGTAAAAAAGTAGATACATTTAAGATGGAAGCAGGAATGGATGCATTCAGAAGATTTGAGTATGGAGTACCTCCAAAATCTATAGGAGATTATGCATTTATTCAACACATGTTAAAGAGTCTTGCTGATGATGGAAGAATGGCTGTTGTATTACCACATGGTGCATTGTTTAGAGGAGCTTCAGAAGGACTAATTAGAAAGGGAATATTAGAGGATAATCTAATAGATGCAGTAATTGGATTACCAGAAAATCTATTTTATGGAGTTTCAATTCCAGCAACAATAGTAGTATTCAAAAAGAATAGAAAGAATAATGATGTATTATTTATAGAAGCAAGTAGAGAATATGAAAAAGGTAAAAATCAAAATAAATTATTAAAAGAAAATATTGATAAAATATTTGATACATATATCAACAGAAAAGAAATAGATAAATATTCTCATTTAGCAACAATAGATGAAATTAGAGAAAATGAATATAACTTAAATATTAAAAGATATGTTGATACATATGAACCAGAGCCAGAAGTTGATATTAAAGAGACAAAAAGAAGAATAGAAGAAACAAACAAGGAATTAGCAATACTTGAAAAACAACTTCAAGATACTTTAAAGGAGTTAGGATTATAATGGGAGAATGGAAAAGAATAAAGCTTTCTGAAGTTTTAAAAGAAAAAACAGAAAGAAATAAGAGTAATGAAACAGATCTAGTCTTAAGTGTAACTAACTCACAAGGATTTGTGAAACAATCTGATTTTTTTGAAGGAACTGTACATAGTGAAGATATATCTAATTATAAATTAGTAAGAAAAAATGAATTTGCTTATAATCCTTCAAGAATTAATGTTGGTTCAATAGATATATTAAAAGAATATGATATAGGAGCTTTAAGTCCAATGTATGTAATATTTAGTGTTGATGAAACTAGATTATTACCAGATTATTTTAAATATTATTTTCAAACACATAGATTTAATGAAAATGTTAAAAACAATACTCAAGGAAGTGTTAGAAATAGTTTAAGTTTTAAAGCTTTATCAGAATTTGAATATTTATTACCACCATTAGAAGAGCAAAAGAGAATAGTAAAAATACTAGATCAAGTTAATAAAATAATAGAAAGATATCAAAATTTAATAAATGAAAAGGAACAGTTCATCAAATCCCAATTTGTTGAGATGTTTGAGAAAGATAATACCATAAAAAAGGGAAAAATATTAGATGTCTGCATATCCATTGTTAGAGGTCCATTTGGTAGTTCTTTGAAAAAAGAATTCTTTGTTCCTA
>Ga0256407_10011025_pt1 | contig 12591 bp, 9 predicted proteins | sample RumenRJG_04DNA_FD_193489 | JGI IMG/M metagenome (GOLD analysis project Ga0256407, IMG submission 193489) | Bovine rumen microbial communities from Lethbridge, Alberta, Canada - RJG_04 | ecosystem: Host-associated > Mammals > Digestive system > Stomach > Rumen | place: Canada: Alberta | collected... | reverse complement strand
TATTCAGCGTAAGTGATGTTGCACATGTTAATGCAGGTGCAGTTGCAGGTAATGAAGATTCTGTAAAAGAAGCAGCAGATTCATGCCCTGTATCAGCAATCGTTGTTGAATAATAAATACTCAAAAAAGAAAAGAACCGTTGTTAAGACAGCGGTTCTTTTTTTATTCCGAAAATAAAGGCATTTCCAATTTGTTTTGAAAATGCCTTTTGATTTTATTTAATTGTTTTGGAAATTATTCCAATCCGTTTTCCAATATGTATTCCAATGCTTCTTGTTGAGACATTCCTTGTTCTCTCATAAGTTGACCCATTTTCGAACCTACTTCTTGATAACTAAGTCTTAATTCATCGGCAACGTTTACTACTGTATATTTTTCTTCAGTACTTGTTGCATTGTTTGTAACATTTTCATTAGTTACTGTATTATCTTTAACATTTTCATTAGTTTCATTTGATCTATTAAAAATATCTTGGATATTCAGTTTTATTTCATTTGAGTTTATTTCATTAAGCGCATTAGCTCTTGTTTTTACTGCATCAAGTAACGACATATTGTTCAATTGAGCATATTTAGAAATAGCGGGTTCTAAGCCGTTTTCTGCTCTGAACAACAATCTTGCCGTATTTTTGTCAAGATTATATTGTTCTGAATATTTTTGCATTGTTGCTTCATTATCTTGATGAGCTCTGTTAAGAATCTTCATAGCAGTTTCTTTTTCAGCAAATTTACCTGCTCTTAAGAAGAGAAGAGCTTGTCCTTGAGTGAGTTCATGCTTTTGTTGAAGATTCATCATTTCCTGAACAACTTCTTCAGGATTCATTTCCAATTGTCTAGCAATAGTTTCGACAGTTATATTTTTAACTTCTTCATCATATTGCTTCATTGCTATGTCACTGGAATTTATTGTATTAGCTGTATTATTTCTGTCAGTAATAACATCTGTATTCAATTTTTTGTCATTTGAATTAATTTCATCAAGAGCATTAGCTCTTACTTTTACGGCATCAAGTAATGACATATTGTTCAATTGAGCATATTTAGAAATAGCGGGTTCTAAGCCGTTTTCTGCTCTGAACAACAATCTTGCGGTATTTTTGTCAAGATTATATTGTTCTGAATATTTTTGCATTGTTGCTTCATTATCTTGATGAGCTCTGTTAAGAATCTTCATAGCAGTTTCTTTTTCAGCAAATTTACCTGCTCTTAAGAAGAGAAGAGCTTGTCCTTGAGTGAGTTCATGCTTTTGTTGAAGATTCATCATTTCCTGAACAACTTCTTCAGGATTCATTTCCAATTGTCTAGCAATAGTTTCGACAGTTATATTTTTAACTTCTTCATCATATTGCTTCATTGCTATGTCACTGGAATTTATTGTATTAGCTGTATTATTTCTGTCTGTAATAACATCTGTATTCAATTTTTTGTCATTTGAATTAATTTCATCAAGAGCATTAGCTCTTACTTTTACGGCATCAAGTAATGACATATTATTCAATTGAGCATATTTTGAAATAGCGGGTTCTAAACCGTTTTCAGCTCTAAACAACAATCTTGCGGTATTTTTGTCAAGATTATATTGTTCTGAATATTTTTGCATTGTAGCTTCATTATCGGCATGAGCTCTGTCAAGGATGTTTTGAGCAGTACCTGCTTCTTTAAATTCACCTGCTCTTAAGAGGAGAAGTGCTTGTCCTTGAGTGAGTTCAAATTTTTGTTGAAGATTCATCATTTCTTGAGCAACTTTTTCAGGTCTCATATCTAATTGCTGAGCAATTGTATCGATAGTTATATTTTTAACTTCAGTATCATACTGTTCCATTGCTAAATCTTCAGTACTAATTGTATTAGTTGCTATTTTTCCATTATTATCTTTATTTATAACTGCTGAACCGATAGGGTTTGTTTCAATATTCTTATTATTTGTTACGGACGCAGAATCTGCATTTTTGATTTTTGCTTCTTCTGCTGCTTTTCTTTCGGCATCACGTTGTTTCATTTGCTCTATAAAGGCATTATACTGCTCCTGAGTCGGGGCGCCTTTTGCAGTTGGATTTTGAACAGTATTTTGAGATGATGGGATTTCATCATTAAAATTGTCAATGTCTATATCTGCCGCAGGCTGAAATACAACTGCTGTATCAGAAGAATCTGTTATTAAATTAGACTTCGGCTCTTTGTCTGTTAATAAATTTTTTTTATCAAGTTTCGTAGGGTCAAGCTTTATTTTTGTAAGTTTTAAAAATCCTTCAGATTTATTGATTTGTGTCAAGCGAAAACCCCTTTGTTATTTTGAACAATACTTATTCATGTAAAATATTATTTGTATGTTAAATTGCCAAATCTTTACATTATTCAGAAAATCTTTACAAAAATCATTCCGATTTTTAACAATTGTAAATTTTTAATTCGAAATGTTTATATTTTATGAAAAAATTTAAAATCAACTAGCAACTTTTATTGTTTACCTGTTTTATTGCTTGTATAATATTCGTGTGTGAAAAAAGAGTGGTTTAATATGCAAATTAATCTTTCAGGTATAAAAATCCCCAAAATCAGTTTAAATCGTAAGGCTGAAAACAATTATCATTTAAAAGAACAGGAACCCGATACTTTTGTTTCTTCAAGACCTAGTGTTGAAGACGCTGTTAAGGAATTTTCCGAAATCAATAACGGCAGATACGGTAAATTTAAACAGTTTGTAAAAGAATTTGAAAAAATGTATCAGAAAAATGAAATTGATTTGGAAACTGTAAAAACTTTTTCCGATACCAATTTGGATTTGAAAAGCATGAGCAATGTTTATAAAGTATATAAATCTTCATTAAAAGAAGGTATTGATATGAAAAAAGATGCTTATGAAAACATTCATAAACAAGTAAAAGATATAGAAAGTTATGACCGTGATGTAACAATTCAACCCTCCAGATTTAATTCAAGCAAAGAGCTTGTTGTCAAAGATACAGTAGCGGATATTTCTTATACTTTTTCAAATAACGGAGAAAAAATCGCAAAATCATATTCCGAAACAAAAGAACTTCGTGAAGATAAAACGGCAAAAGTTGTTGTAACAACGGAAGATTACAAAGCTAATTCTGTAAACGAGAAATATCAAGACGCAAAAATAGATGCTACGGGCAGGATTTATGATTTTGAAACTTATAAAGAAGTTATTGATTATAAAGACGAAAACGGAAACACTAAATATCAAAGAATATCAACTCTTTCGGAAGATGTTCCCGGAGCAATGAATATACAAAATGTTTATCCCGACGGAACCGTCGAAGATTTGGCAAAATATTCAAAAGACGAAAAAACAGGCATTATAACCGTTAAGAAAGATTTTACTTCTCCTGACGGAACAAGAACTCAATATCTGTACGAAGATGATGAACACGGAAACAGAATTATCGATAACAAAATAACTAATGCGGACGGAAAGGTTATTTACCAAAACACTCAAACTTTTGAAGTGATTTCAGATAACAAATTTATAACTTCAAATGACGGCAGAAAATATGAAATTACCGCTGATGAAAAATCAATTCACATAAAAGAACTCGGACTCGAAAAAGAAACATCAATTGAATTTAAGAAAAAAATAGATAAATTCAATCGTGATGAAATGGTAAAACTTTTGAAGAAAGTTCCGGGACATCTGCTTTTTGAATCTGCGGAAGATGTCAAAAAGTACAACGGATTAAAACCTGATGAAGCACTTTGTGCATATTCTATGCCTACTCAAAAATCAATTGCATCTGCAGATAATCTGTTTATCTTTTTGCACGAATTAGGACATATTAAAGATTCCGAAACTTTAAAAAGCAAAAATGGACATGTAAGACACAACGACGAAATGCAATATTCGGGAAATGAAAAAATTCAAAAAGTTTATATGAAGGAATTATCTGCATTCGTTGAAAAATATCCTCACGAACAAAGAGAAAATGCGGGTTATTTTCTTGAAAATGACGGTCACTATGCGGGTAAATGGGGTGCTTTAGGTGAAGTTGTCGCTGAAACAAACGCAATAGGTACTGCAATTATAGATAAAGATTCTCAATGTGTAAGTCTCAGAGGGGAATATTTACAAGAAAATTTCCCTGAAACAATTGCTGAAATCAAAAATGCAATGAGATGGAAAGACGACCTCGACGCAATAGAGTTTTACGGAACGTAATTTATAAAAAAGAAAATTTATATTATAATGGCAATACGAAGGTATTGCCTTTTTTATAACGAAAGCGGTGTAATTATGGCACTTCATCAACTAAAATATCCGTATAGAAACGTAATCGGACCTTTTGCAAGAAAGTTAACCTTCATAAATCCGAATGTTATCAGTTTTTTGGCGGTAATAGTAGCGTTTTTGACAGGTCTTTTTATTTATTTGGGAAATTCTAACCCCCAATATTTTTTATGGGTTCTTTTTCTTATATTTATGAGAATGACCTTAAATACAATGGACGGAGTTATTGCTATTGAAAGAGGTCAGGACAACAAAATTTGCGGAAAAGTTATGAATGCACTTCCCGACAGATATTCCGATTTATTTGTGTTGTGCGGGCTTGTATTGTCGCCTTTAGTTAATAACTATATAGGTCTTATGGGGCTTTGCACGGTCGTTTTGGTAAGTTATTCCGGAATGCTCGGAAAAGCACTCGGTGTTTCATGGCAGGGATACGGGCCTCTTGATAAGGTAGAAAGATTTTTCTGGCTTATTGTTGCTGTAATTTTTCAATATATTGGCTGCAAAAACGGTCAACCCGACATTCAATTCGGTTCTTTTAATCTGTCTTATCTTGAAATATTGATGATTGTGTATTTCGTTTTAGGTCAAATAACAGTATTTAGAAGATATTTAGGAATAAGAAAAGAAGTAAAAGAAAATTCTGATATGGAATGGTGATTTTCTTAATATGTTTTATCAAAATCAATTAATAATGCCTGTACATTGATTGAATTTCTTTTGTCGGAAAGTTTATCATACCGAGAAAAGTTCCTGTTACCCAAACTGCACAAAAAATACAAAATGAGAAAAATATTATAAAAAATCCTTGAATATTTTTTTCAGGAAGTTTTAATGCTTCAATAATCGCCTCTTTTATAAGAAGTGTTATAACAAGAAACGGCAGTATCAGAAGAATACATGGGTTGATTTTTAAATATAAAAACGATACCCATAAAAATATAAATAAAAGAATTCCGAATAAAGGAAAAAATTGAAAAATTGATTGTTTTGTTTCTTTGATTTTTTTTCCTTTAACAAATTGATTTGCATAATAGTAACTCATGCAATATATTTTTCTGAAAAACGGGTACATTTTGCTTTCTCTATGAAAAACACTGACTTTTGGTATAAATCTTATTTTATATCTGCTTTTTATAAGTCTTTGCGAAAATTCGTTATCTTCCGAAAGATATATAGTTTCGTTCATTCCGCCAATATCTTCATAATCCGACTTTTTAATTATGACATTTGAGGTCATAAAAATTTCGCAATCATATTCTTCGACATCTTTGTTGATGACATTACACCATTCAGGGTGAGTGAATAACCTGTTAAATCTTACCAATCTTAAACATTTTTGTTCAAAACTGTCTTCTTCGGGACTGTATTGACAGCCTGTGACGGCAGTATAATCAAGATTTTTTTCTAAAAATTCAATTGATTTTTCGAGCCAATTTTCCTTAGGGTAGGCATCTGAATCAATAAATGCAACATATTTTGTTTCTGCAGATTCTACGCCTAAATTCCGTTTTGCAGACATGTTTGGGTTATCTGATTTTAAAACCGTTATATTTTGGTTTTTCTCAAATTCATTATCAATTTCATCAAGAACAATTATGATTTTTACGGTTTTATATAATTCTCTTATCTTTGAAATACAGGTTTTTAAAAGATAATCGGAACTTTTTGCAACAATAACTATTGATACTTGTTCTAAAAATTGTTTATTGTACATTTTTTTCTCGCAATATATTTTTCATTATACAATAAAGCAATTCGGGATAAAATCTCGGTGATGAAAATAAATTGACAAGCCAACTGCATTCAAAGGTGCAAAAACATTTTGTTTTAATGATTTCTTTTCTTATATTGTCAGCGTTTAAACTTTTCCACGCTTTCAAGAAGTTATAGTCAAAATCTTTTAAATTTCCGATTTTTTCATTTAAAATTTCACAAGGTGCAATATCTCCGTTGTAGTATATTATTCCGAATAAACTTCCTGCACAGCAGGGTGAGATATATTGATTTTCGTTAAAAGTTTTTAAAATGTATTTCCACAACATTTTATTTTTTGCATTAATCAATATCGATGTTAAGGAATTTCCTTTAAAACCTTGTATTTTGCCGCAATCAAAATCATTATCTAGCATCTCTTGAATTTTTTTGTAAGTTTCGGATAATTCTTTTCTTATGTCGGGAGTTATAATATTTGCCTTTTCTCCCCTTATCATAGTGCAGTTTATGTTTTGAACATTTAGTTCATCTCTCATGTACTTATATGTTTCTATGGCGGTTTTGTATGTATCGGGTGTAATTGTAATTTGCAGAGTTAAATTGAATTTCTCTCCGTAACTTTTTATTATTTTACAAGATTCAATTATATTTTCGTGAAGATGGGGCAATTGTCTGTATTCGGAATGCTTTTCCCCGATAAAATCGTATGATATAAAAAAAGAAACGGGGATATTTTCTCTACTTGAATTTTTTGCAAATTCTTCAACTTTTTGGGGTAAACTTCCGTTTGTTGTTACAACAATTGATTTTGCCGAAGAATTTTTATACCATATTTTTGCAATTTCAAATAAATCATTTCTTAAAAAAGTTTCACCACCCGTTAGGGCAATATTTCTAAGACAATTTCCGCTTGTTGATGCTATCTTTTCTGTTTGTTCCAAATTTAATTCATCATCGGCAGTTTTAAAATCAACAAAACAATGCGGGCATTTTGCATTGCATCTTTGTGTCACAAATTGAGTCAAAAAAACGGGTTCTTTGTGAGAAACAAGTGCATTGTATAGATTAGGTATTATTTTCCATTGCTTTTTCATATCATTATATTTTTATTTGAATATTAATTATAATAACACAAAACCCTCTGTTCTTTACTCATTATTCGTCTTTTTCATCATAAATTATTCTGCTCAAATTCACATTTAATATATCGGATACATTTTTGGTGCGAGTGACTATCGGTTTAACAATATAATTTTCATCAACATCATAATTTTCTTTTATAAACAAATCTATAAGTCTTAGGTTGCAGTAAACTTCGTGTGCCTTTTCATAAATCTTTTGTAATTCGCTTTCTTTTATTAAATATTGTTTTTCCACTTTTATACCTCGTGCAAGAGTTATTTTATATATTAAAATAGTTATTATCGTTATTTTAATATATTGGTTAAAATGTGTCAACAGACTATTATAATAGTCATGAAACATAAAAGCAGAAGTGAATTCAGTAAAAAATTATCTCTTAAAATCCAAATGGAAAGATTAAAGAGAAAACTTTCCCAAGAAAAATTGGCTTTGGAAGCGGATTTAAACATTAATACCATTGGAAAACTCGAAAGAGGAGAAGTTTCTCCCTCTATTGATACTCTTGAAAGAATTGCAAATGTTTTCGGGATAGAGTTCAGCGAACTTATTGATGTATCAAAAGTTAATTTATAGATTAGAGTAAATCTAACGGTGATACATATATTCTGGTTTGAATATCTTGGGGCGTTTTGATTTTTTTATAGAATTTTGATATTGCGAGATGTCCTTTTGAGCCTGCAAAATTTTTGATTAAAATTTCGTACCTGAAAAATTCGTCTATTTTTTCAAAAGCACAAGGGGAAGCGCAAGAGGGAATTATACTTTCATTGAAGTTCTTTTGCACGAAATTTGCTAATTCTGTTGATATTTCATCAGCAACTTGAGAGGTTCTTGAAATATCTTTTCCTCTTATTACAATTCTCAAGACTTGAGAAAAGGGTGGATATCCGAATTCTTTTCTCAGGGCAATTTCTTCATCGTAGAATTTCTTATAATTTTGTTCTTTCGCAAATTGAATAACCGAAAAATCGGGATTAAAAGTTTGAAAAATTACTTCGCCCAAATTTTCACCCCGTCCCGAGCGCCCCGCAACTTGGGTTAAAAGTTGAAAGCCTCTTTCTGATGAGCGAAAATCAGGGAACACAAATGAATTATCGGAATTTATAACACCTACCAGAGTAACATTGGGGTTATCAAGTCCTTTTGCGGTCATTTGAGTTCCGATTAAGATATCAATTTCTCTGTTTTCAAATTTTTCAAGAATTTCAGAGTGTGAATATTTTCCTTTTAATATCTCGGAATCAAATCTTGCAATATTTGCTGTCGGAAACAGTTTTTTTGCCATTTCTTCCGTTTTTTCGACACCCAAGCCGAAATATTTGAGCATAGGTTTACCGCAAGATGGACAATTTTCGTTTTCTCTTTTTTCAAAATTACACCAATTACATTTGAATAATTTTTGTGATTTGTGATAAACGAGCGGAATTCCGCATTTCGGACATTTTAATATTTCTCCGCATTCGCTGCATTGAATTTTTGTGGCGTAGCCGAGTCTGTTAATCAATAAAATCGTTTGTTTTTCATTTTCCAAGTTTTCATTGATTTTTGAAATCAAGTAGGTGGAAAACCTTTTTTGTCCTTTTTCGGAAAATTCTTCCTTCATATCGATTATGGTTACGGGCGGAACGGGGGCATCGTTGTATCTGTTCAACAATTCTGTCAGATTTCCCGTTTGTTTTGCGTGATAATACGAACAAATATCGGGAGTAGCGCTGCCTTTAACTATTGTTGCACCGTGAATTTGTGCTAATTTTTCACTTACTTCAATTGCGCTGTAATAGGGCTGCGGAGAAGTTTGTTTGTATGAACTTTCGTGTTCTTCATCAATAATTATCAGACCGATATTTTTTAACGGGGCAAAAACTGCAGACCTTGCACCGATTAATATTTTGATTTTATCTCTTTTTAAAAGTTCCCGAAGGTCATTTTTTTCTCCGTCCGAAATAAAACTGTGCCACAAACCTATATTTTCAATGCCGAATCTTTGTACTGTTTTTCTTGTAAGCATTGAGGCAAGTGAAATTTCGGGGGCAAGGAAAAGAACATTTTTGCCGTTTTTTATAACTTTTTCAATCAAGGAAAAATAAACTTCGGTTTTTCCCGATGCCGTAACCCCGTGAAGTAATATTGGTTCTGTTGATTTTTTATCAATTTTATCGCTTATAAAATCATAAACTTTTTTTTGTGAATTTGTTAATTCAGTTGGCTCTTTCCGTGTTATATTTTCATAAATTTTTAGCGGATTTCTGAAAACCTCTTTATCATAAATGGAAATAATATTGTCTTTTTCCATTTTGAGAAGGGTTTTCATCGTGGTTTTTGCCTTCTTTAAAAACTCCGACAGAGGAACTTCATTACTTTCGGACAGAATTGATGCCAATTCTTCATATCTTGTACTATTTTTTGGTGTTTCCAATAATTTTATATATTTTCTTGTTTTTGTTGTGCTTTTTTTCTCATCGGGGAGATTTTCCGTTTTAATTAAACTTTTATATTTTAATTTTGATAGGATTTTAAGATATTTTTCCTTTCCGAATTTACATTTTAGCCTTAGAGAACTCATTAAAACAGGTTTATCTTTTTCAAGAAAAGATAATAAATTTTTTTCATCAGAACTTAATTCTGCGGGTATTTCGTCATTAATTTTTATAATTTTCGTTTTGTATTTACCGAAAATTTTAGATGGCATAAATGCCTGAATGACCGAATTTAAGTCGCAAATGTAATATTTTGCGGTCCATATTAAAAGCTGCATGTATTCGGGAGAAAAAGAAAAGTTTTCATCTAAAATATCTATAATATCTCTTATTTTTATACCTTTTTCAATTTTATCCGAAAATCCTACAACGAAACCGTTTACTGCATTTTGTGGTCCGAAAGGAACTATAACTGGGGAACCGATTTTAATTTTTGAGATTAATTCTTTCGGAACATTGTAAGAAAACGTATTTCTTTTAAGTCCCTTAACATCAACAACAACGAGGGCATATTTATTTGATATGCCCCCATTTGTCGATTTCTTTACTTCAAGAATTTCAGTCATTAAGCGTTTTCTTCTTCGTCGTTAAGCATTATTTCTTTTGCTTTTTGAACTGCTTCTTCCAATGTTTCAAGTGCATCTTTTCCGAAAGTTACACCTTTTTTGGTAGGAAGCCAGCTTTGACCGTCGTCTGTTGTATAGAATATTCTCATGTTCAAATATTGGTTACCTTTGTAGGTTGAAACCGATATTTGAAGTTGTTCGGTTGCATTTCTGGGTATTGTTGCAAGTATGTTTGCTTCTTCTGCCATTTTATTTCTCCTTTTTCTATAATCCTATTGTTTTTGAATAATCGGGAATTTCAAAAGGTACGTTATTTGCATCTTTATCGGTAAATTCCTGATATACCTTCATTGAATTTGCTTTTGAATTTTCATAGTATGCTTTATCAACGTATTTCAAGTAAGTATCGTTCAAATCACCCGAATAGTTACCTAAAATCTTAGCATATTTGAGAATATTTTGTTTATCAGAACCCGCACCGTATGCTTTTGTTTTTGCATCAGTACCTGAAGGTCTTATTTCAATGTATTTGTCGTCAAATAAAAGATAAGTACCGTCACCTACAAACAAGACATCTTTCAAGTTTGAAAAATCGAGTTCGCTGCCGAAAGTAGCCTTGAATATTTCTTTTACCTGTTCAACTGTTATTTTATTTTCACGCTTAGCCATCGCTAAAGTTAAATAGAACATATCGTTTTTCGTTCTTTTTGCTTCACCCTCTTTTTTAGCGGCAACAAGTTTGTCGATATCGGGTTCCGATTCGTTGTAGTATGCAATATCTTCACGAACGTCGTATCTTCCGATAATTTTGTTGTCGTTAAATAGTTTAACAAGAGCTTCCGATAAAAGCATTTTTTGTTCGTTTAATGAGCTTACGAGAGCTGAACCAATAACGATTGCTTCGGTTGCACTCTTTTCTCTCATAGCGATTGCGACACGACCTGCCATTGATTTAACGGGTTCTTCCGCACCGATAATCATACCTCCGGATTCTTCGCCCGCAAATACTACCGCAGGGTTTTTGCCGAGGTTAACGTCATATCCGAATACATCAGTTATAACTACGTCTTTTCCGTTGTTTTCGGCAAGTTGTTTTTCAACTTTTTTCATTATATTTGCAATTTCTTTAAAACCAACGGGAACGTTAACGACTTTTACACCGTTTTTTTCTGCCCATTCGTCCCAAGATTTTGCAGATGCGGTTGTTTTGATGATAAATCTTGAATGATTATCCCAAAGATTTGCTTGTTTCAATTGTTTTGCCCAGAAATCCATGATAAGTAAGAAGGATTGATTTGCCGTTAATACTGATAAAATTCTTCCATTATCGAGGGCAACGTAATCAATACCTGTTTTCTTCAATCTTTCAATACTTTTTTCATCTTCAATCTGACAAACGGTAAATCTGTCATGGTCAGGGTCTGTTATAAATACTGCCGTTCCAATCGGGTAATTTTTGAGTTTTTCTTTGTAGTTTAAAGTTTCAATAACGGGGAAGTACGGTTTTCCGTCTTTATCCTTTGCAATTACCGTTGTGTCAAGAGAGTAATCGTAGAAACATTTGTTCCCTTTGCTGTCGTGGTCATATTTTCCGATTCCGTGGAAGAAAGGATCTTCTTCAATATGGAACCAATCGTAGTGTTTTTCGATTTTCAAATCTTTTAACACTTGGGATAAAGTTCTGTATGCCGAACCGCCTACGTTTTCAATGACGATTTTGTCTTTTGATTTGTTGATTAAATCAATGTTGTTTTTGTTTGCAACACCGCTTTTTAAGTATTCAACGTACAAATCAATTCCGTCGTTGTATTTTTTGAGGAATTTTCCGTTGATTAATTTATCGTCGTTTGCGGCAATTTTGATATCATAGTAGCCGTTCTTTTCAACTTCTTCAAAAATTGCTCTGATTTGGTTTACAAATGCCATTGATTCTTCCGGAAGATATTGGCTTCCTTGTGAATTAAGGTCTTTTGTAGCATTTTTAACACTTATACCGTGGCTTGATGTAATGTATTCGCCGCCGAGAAGGTCTAATTTGAATGCCAAGAACGATGCAAGCCAAATCGGCATTGATTTTCTTTCTTCTGTCGTAAGAGTTTCAATTCCGTTTGCTGCCTGAATACGAGCAATCATATCGAGATAAAGTTCGGAATTGTATCTTACTTCACGACCTACAAGTTTTAAAAGTTTTTTGTTTTGGTAATTTTTCTTTGCAACAAGTGTTTTTGCGTGAGTTGCAAGAATTATACCGATAACGTTAATCGGAAATCTTGCGTCATGCGGATAGAGAACATTTTGAGGTCCTCTGATACCTGCTGTTGAAACTGCTGCTTCTTTAGCGTAGTTTGCAAGCCAATTCTTTAAATTTAAGCCTTCGGGATTTTTTTCCGCATCATAAGGCTCAAGGTATTCTTTTTTCAATCTGAACACAAACTCATTTT
>Ga0256407_10011022_pt1 | contig 12592 bp, 9 predicted proteins | sample RumenRJG_04DNA_FD_193489 | JGI IMG/M metagenome (GOLD analysis project Ga0256407, IMG submission 193489) | Bovine rumen microbial communities from Lethbridge, Alberta, Canada - RJG_04 | ecosystem: Host-associated > Mammals > Digestive system > Stomach > Rumen | place: Canada: Alberta | collected... | reverse complement strand
GTTTTGCATTGTCTTCGGCTTTCACTACCTTTGCACCTTATAGAATAGATTTTCGAAAAAACGAAAGAATAATCACATCATATCTATCATCAATATGGCAACAACTGTAGAAAATACCAACACCGAGAAACGCAGCCTGAGTTTCGTGGAACAAATGGTGGAGAAAGACCTCGCCGAAGGAAAGAACGGCGGCAGAATACAAACCCGCTTCCCACCAGAGCCCAACGGATACCTGCATATCGGACACGCCAAGGCCATCTGCATGGACTTCGGCGTGGCAGAGAACTACAACGGCGTGTGCAACCTGCGCTTCGACGACACCAACCCGAGCAAAGAGAACAATGAGTATGTGGAGAATATCCTCAACGACATCAAATGGCTCGGATTCCACTGGGGCAACCTCTACTACGCCTCCGACTACTTCGAGCAGCTGTGGGACTTCGCCATCTGGCTCATCAACAAAGGAATGGCCTACATCGACGAGCAGACCTCGGAAGAGATAGCCGCACAGAAAGGCACGCCCACCGAGCCCGGTACCGCCTCGCCCTACCGCGACCGTCCCATCGAGGAGAACCTCGCCCTCTTCCACAAGATGAACACCGCCGAGGCCGAGGAAGGGTCGATGGTGCTGCGCGCCAAACTCGACATGGCCAACCCCAACATGCACTTCCGCGACCCCATCATCTACCGCATCATCCATACCCCGCACCACCGCACGGGCACCAAATGGCACGCCTACCCGATGTATGACTTCGCACACGGACAGAGCGACTACTTCGAGGGTGTCACCCACTCTATCTGCACCCTGGAGTTCGTGCCCCACCGCCCGCTCTACGACAAGTTCATCGACTTCCTCGTGGAGAAAAACCGCGAGGCCGGAAAGACCGACGACTACCGTCCGCGCCAGATCGAGTTCAACAGGCTCAACCTCACCTACACCGTGATGAGCAAGCGCAAACTCCTGGCACTGGTCAACGAGAAATTCGTCATCGGATGGGACGACCCACGCATGCCCACCATCTGCGGTATGCGGCGCCGTGGCTACTCGCCACAGAGCATCAGGAAGTTCATCGACTCCATCGGATACACCAAGTTCGACGCCCTCAACGACGTGGCTCTGCTCGAGGCTGCCGTGCGCGAGGACCTCAACGCCCGCGCCACCCGCGTGAGCGCCGTGGTGAACCCCGTGAAACTGGTCATCACCAACTATCCCGACGGACAGGCCGAGGAACTGACTGCCGTGAACAACCCCGAGTGCGAGGCCGACGGCACCCACACCATCACGTTCTCGAAGAACCTGTGGATAGAGCGCGACGACTTCATGGAAGACGCTCCGAAGAAATTCTTCCGCATGACCCCGGGCAAGGAGGTGCGCCTGAAGAACGCCTACATCGTGATGTGCACGGGATGCAAGAAAGACGCCGACGGCAACATCGAGGAGATCTACGCCGAGTACGACCCCGACAGCAAGAGTGGCATGGAGGGGGCCAACCGCAAGGTGAAAGGCACGCTCCACTGGGTGTCGGCCGACCACTGCCGCAAGGCCGAGGTGCGCGTCTACGACCGCCTGTTCAAGGTAGAGAACCCCGGTGCCAGCGACCAGGACTTCCGCGAACTGCTCAACCCCGACTCGCTCACCATCATCGACAACTGCTACGTGGAGGAGTATGCCGCCGACAAGAAGCCCGGCGACTACCTGCAGTTCCAGCGTATCGGCTACTTCATGGCCGACAACGACTCCACTCCCGAGCACCCGGTGTTCAACAAGACCGTGGGTCTGAAAGACACCTGGGCGAAAATGAACAAGTAAATGCAAGACACCTATTTCGACAGCAAGGAATTCAGGGAAATCCTACAACGGTATGAGGACGCGCTCGAACAAGACGAAAACGTGTTTCTCGACTCCGAGGAGCTGACCTCGATCGCCGAATACTACCAGGCCCAGGGCGACACCGCCAAGGGTCTGGCCGCTGCCGAATATGCCCTCGAACTCTACAGCGGCGCCACCGCGCCCCTGCTCTTCAAGGCCAGGGTGACACTCCTCCACGACAACGACCCGCAGAAGGCACTCGAAATCGTGGAGCAGATCGACGACAAGACCGACCTCGACTACTACTACCTGAAGGCCGAGATCATGATCGTGGAGAACCACAACGAGGCCGCCGACCTTTACCTGGAGGAGAGCCTGGAAGAGGTGGCCGACACCGACCGCCCCGACTTCCTGCTCGACACCGCCACCCTCTTCGCCGACTACGAGCAGACCGACCTGGCCGAGAAATGGCTGCTGAAGTCGGACGAGACCACGCATCCCGACTACCGTGAACTGAAGGCCCGCATCCACTACCTGCGGAGCGAGTATGCCGAGAGCGAGGAGATACTCAACGGACTCATCGACGAGGCGCCCTACTCCGCCCTCTACTGGGACCTCCTCGCCACCGTGCAGCTGGCCCAGGACCGCTGCAACGACTCGATGACGAGCAGCGAGTATGCCATCGCCATCAACCCCAGCGACGACGAGGCGCTGCTCAACAAGGCCAACGTGCTGATGCGCCTCAACAACTTCGAGGAGGCACTGCGCTACTATGAGCGCTACTCAGAGGTGTGCCCGATGAAGGAGGCGGGCGAACTCTACCAAGGCGAGTGCCTGCTCAATCTCGAGCGCATGCGCGAGGCGAGTTTCCACCTGCTCATGGCCGAGAAGATGGCACGCAAGGAGTCGCCCCTGCTACCCGAGATCTACCAATACCTGGCATTCTGCTTCAGCAAGACGGGCAACACCGACGAGGCCCTCGCCTTCATCGACAAGACGAAAGACTTGCCCTGCAACCACCACGAGATGCTCGTGGTGCGCGGCCATGTGCTGCTCTCCGACAACCGCATGGAGGAGGCCACCCAATGCTTCAGCGAGGCGATGGTGGAGTCGGGAGGAGCCAACACGGTGATGATGCGCATCGCCATGTCGCTCTACGACAACAACTACCTCGACATGGCCTACGACCTGCTCACCGACATGATGGAGAAAAACGACCATCAACTCAACTATGGGTATGCCTACCTGGCCATCTGCGCCCACGACCTGGGCAAGCGGGAGGAATACCTACGGTACCTGAAGACCGCCGTGGAGCGCGACCCACAAGAGGCGAAGGCCGTGCTGGGGCCATTGTTCCCCGACGACATCGAGCCCGAAGACTTCTACCAATACGCAACCCAACAACCCTGACAAATTATGAACTGGATAACGACCCTTCTGGGCAATCTCAACTATACCACCATTTTCTTCCTCATGCTGCTTGAGAGCACCGTAGTGCCGGTGCCCTCCGAACTGGTGGTGTCGCCGGCAGCCTACCATGCCGCATCGGGCAACCTGAACGTGATACTCGTGGTGCTCTTCGCCACCATCGGTGCCGACGTGGGTGCCTCGATCAACTACGTGGCGGGCTATTACCTCGGCCGCCCCATCATCTACAAGTTTGCCAATAGCCGGTGGGGACATCTCTGCCTGCTCAACCAGGAGAAGGTGGAGAAGAGCGAGAAATACTTCTACGACCATGGCGTGGTGGCCACGCTCACCGGCCGTCTCATCCCCGGCATACGCCACCTCATCTCCATCCCGGCGGGCCTGTCGAAGATGCCCTACTGGAAATTCCTGCTCTACACCACCATCGGTGCAGGCGTCTGGCACTCCATCCTGGCCGCCCTCGGCTGGTATCTCCACTCCTTCGTGCCCGAGGACCAGCTCAACGACAAGATCATGGAGTATGGCGATATCATCAAATGGACCATCATCGCCCTGGTAATAGCCGCCATCGTCTATTTCGTGGTGAATCACTACGTGAAAAAAGCCAAGAAAGACTAGGGAAACTAGAAGCCCTAGAATATCTAGAATATCTAGAATATCTAGAATACTTAGAATATCTAGAAAAGCCAAAAAAACAAAGAGGAAGCCCGCGGGCTTCCTCTTTTTGGTTATAAAAGCAATGCTTTATTTGGCATAGAGAGCCACGATGGTCTCGTATTTCTCCTGCTTGCCAGAAGTCTGCTTGGGCTCCTCAACCTTCTTGCCATACTCGTAGGCCTGCTCCAGGGTGAGCTTGCCATCCTCGAAGTCCTTGCCGATGCCGCTGTCGAAGCTGGCGTAGCGGGCCTTCTTCATTGCGGGCAACTCGCTCTCCTCCAGGATAGCGGCAGCATTCTCGAGGGCGCGTGCCATGGCATCCATACCGCTGATGTGAGCGATGAAGAGGTCCTCGAGGTCGGTAGAGTTACGACGGATCTTGGCGTCGAAGTTGGTACCGCCATTGCCCAGACCACCATTGCGGATGATCTCGAGCATAGCCTGTGTGAGCTCGAAGTTGTCGATGGGGAACTGGTCGGTATCCCAGCCGTTCTGAGCGTCACCACGGTTGGCGTCGATCGAACCCAGCATGCCGGCGTCAACGGCGCAGGCGAGCTCGTGCTCGAAGGTGTGGCCGGCCAGAGTGGCGTGGTTCACCTCGATGTTCACCTTGAAGTCCTTGTCCAGGTTGTGGGCACGGAGGAAGCCGATCACGGTCTCGGTGTCTACATCATATTGGTGCTTCGAAGGCTCCATGGGTTTGGGCTCGATGAGGAAGGTGCCCTTGAATCCCTTTGCACGGGCGTAGTCGCGGGCCATGGTGAGCATGGTGGCCATGTGCTCCTTCTCGCGCTTCTGGTCGGTGTTGAGGAGGCTCATGTAGCCCTCACGTCCGCCCCAGAACACATAGTTCTGACCGCCGAGCTTGATGGTGGCGTCGATGGCGTTCTTGATCTGGACGATAGCCCTTGCCACTACGTCGAAGTCGGGGTTGGTGGAAGCACCGTTGGCATAGCGTTTGTTGCCGAACACGTTGGCTGTGCCCCAGAGCAGCTTGATATTGGGATATTCCTTCATCTTCTCCTGAGCGTAGTCGGTGATGGCCTTCATGCGTGCCTCATACTCGGCGATGGTCTCTCCCTCTTCTACGAGGTCTACGTCATGGAAGCAGAAATATTCGATACCGAGTTTGTCCATAATCTCGAAGCCAGCGTCCATCTTGTCCTTTGCACGCTGCACGGCATCGGCTGCCTTGTCCCACTCATAGCTGCGGGTCTGGCCACCAAACTGGTCGGCGGATGCGCCACCCAGAGTGTGCCACCAAGCCATGGCAAACTTCAGCCAATCCTTCATTTTCTTTCCCATCACGACCTTCTCGGGGTCATAATAGTGGAAAGCCATCACGTTCTTACTCTCTTTTCCTTCGAAAGGAATTTTACCAGTAAATGGAAAATACTCTTTTGCCATAATTGATTTGATAAAAAATTAGTTGAAATAATCTTTGATATGTTGTTGATCTTTTATTCTCTGTTGACCATGGCCAGCGTCTCCTTCCACTTGGCATAGGCAGCCAGGTATTCAGGACGCAGTGCCTCGTCGGGCTCTATCACTGCCAGGCGCTTGAGCGAAGCGAAGGCCTCGTTGTTGTCCTTGTAGAGTCCGCAGCCCATACCGGCACCCTTGGCGGCACCCACGCTGCCGTCGGTCTCGAGCAGCTCGATGGTGGCACCGCTCACGCCAGCGAGCGTGTCGCGGAAGAGCGGGCTGAGGAACATGTTGGCCTTTCCGGCATGTATCTTTTTGATGTCCATGCCCATCTGCTGCATGATCTCCATGCCATAGCAGAAGCTGAAGACGATGCCTTCCTGGGCAGCCCTCATCAGGTGGGCCTTGCCATGCTTGTTGAAGTTCACGCCATTGATGGAGCATCCCACCTCCTTGTTCTCGAGCACGCGCTCGGCGCCATTGCCGAAGGGGATGATGGTCACGCCGTCGCTGCCGATGGGCACCTGGGCCATATAGTCGTTCATCTCGGCGTAGGAGATGCCCTCTGGGGCGATGGTGCGGCGCACCCATGCGTTGAGGATGCCCGTGCCGTTAATGCAGAGGAGCACGCCCAGACGGTCGAGGTCCTTGGTGTAGTTCACGTGGGCGAAGGTGTTCACGCGGCTCTTCGTGTCGTAGTTGATCTCGCCGAGCACGCCATAGACCACGCCCGAGGTGCCTGCGGTAGAGGCAATCTCGCCCGGGTTGAACACGTTGAGCGAGAGGGCGTTGTTGGGCTGGTCGCCGGCACGGTATGAGATGGGAGTACCCTCTTTCAGGCCCAGTTCGGCGGCGGCAGCGGCACACACCTCGCTCTGCACGCTGAAGGTAGGCACGATATCGGGCACCAGCGACTGGTTGAAGCCGAAGTAGCGCATCAGGAAGTCGGCCACCTGCTTCTCGCGGAAGTCCCAGAACATTCCCTCGCTCAGACCGCTGATGGTGGTGTTCACCGTTCCGCTGAGGCGCATGGCCAGATAGTCGCCAGGAAGCATAAACTTGTAGACTTTGTCGAAGAGTTCTGGTTCGTTGGCCTTCACCCAAGCCAGTTTGGCGGCGGTGAAGTTTCCAGGTGAGTTGAGCAGGTGTCCGAGGCACTGCTCTGCGCCCAGCTCAGCGAAAGCCTTCTCTCCGAAGGGCACGGCTCTGGAGTCGCACCAGATGATGGAGGGACGCAGCACGTTGAGGTCCTTGTCCACGCACACCAGTCCGTGCATCTGGTAGGAGATACCTATGGCGATGATGTCCTCGCCCTTGGCACCTGTGTCGGCCATGATTTTCTTCAGACTCATCTTGGCGTAGTTCCACCACGACTCAGGGTCTTGCTCTGCCCATCCGGTTTTCTTGGCCATGATGGGTGCCTCACTCTCTGGATAAAATGCCGATGCAGCGCACTCGCCCGAGTCTGCATCCACGATCGATGCCTTGACAGAACTGCTGCCCACATCGAAACCTAAAAGATATCTTCTTGACATAGTAATGTGATTTAACAAAAAAACGGAGATGATAGGATGTCAACAATAATGGTCCCCTCCCTACCAAGACCAACGGCAAAGATAGCAAAAAAATAAGCACGAAACGTGGAGAAAGTTTTAAAAAGTGTATAATGAAATAAAAAATAGAATTTTTGACACAAATGAAATTGCCATTTCATTGTAAAGCTCCGTTTTTTCATGGTGCCTGAGACGGGATAATGGCCGGCCCAATGGAAGCAACCTATTGGATAGCACTCAAAATGAATCCGAGAATACAAAAGGCGACCTTCTTCCTTGCTGAGGATACAAAAAGGCGGCCTTCTTCCTTGTGACCTCCCCTGCCCCTCCTCTTCGTCCTTGTGACCTCCCCCGGCCCCTCCTCTTCGTCCTTGTGACCTCCCCCGGCCCCTCCTCTTCGTCCTTGTGACCTCCCCCGACCCCTCCTGGAAGGAGGGGGGACTGATTAGCCAAAGCAAACTATCCCCCCTCCTCTCAGGAGGGGATGGGGGAGGTCATCACATCTAGCCAAAGCAAACTATCCCCCTCCTCTCAGGAGGGGATGGGGGAGGTCATCACATCTAGCCAAAGCAAACTACCCCCCTCCTCTCAGGAGGGGATGGGGGAGGTCATTCAGAAACGGGGAGCACCAGAAAACAAGGAGAAGCACAAAAAATGCCGGTGTCACGATGACACCGGCATTTTTCTATAATCGGTAAATGATTAAGCGAGAGTGATAAGATTGTTCTCCTCCTTGATTTTGCCCTCTTTGAAGAGCCAGCCAATACCGAGCAGAGTCTCTGCCTCAGTGATCTTAGCCAATTTTGCGATTTCTTTCACGCTCAGAGCCTTCTCGGCAGCGAACAGAGCCTGGTACACATCACCGGCCTTGAAACCTACTGTCTCAACATTGATAACGACCTCTGCCTTCTTGGCTGCAGCCTTCTTGGGAGCTGCCTTCTTCTCAGCGGCTGCTTTAGTAGTTTTAGCAGCGGCTTTTGTTGTTGCTTTTTTTTCTGCCATAATTATGATAAAACAAAAATAATTGAGTTGAACTAACTATGTATCAACTTATTAAATCCGCTGCAAAGTTACATCTTTTAGTTGAAATGAGATAATTTTTTTGCACAAAAAACGTCATCAGGGCCGCGAGAAGGGGCAAACTATTGCATTTCTTGATTTAAATCAACCTTTATCTGCAATTCGTCGAGCTGTTTTTGGTCGAGTGCCGATGGTGCGTCGAGCATCACGTCGCGCCCGGAGTTGTTTTTCGGGAAGGCGATGCAGTCGCGGATACTGTCGAGTCCGGCGAAGATCGACACGAAACGGTCGAGACCGAAGGCCAGACCGGCATGGGGTGGCGCTCCAAACTTGAAGGCGTTGATGAGGAAGCCAAACTGTGCCATGGCCCTCTCGGGGGTGAAGCCGAGGATGTCGAACATCTTGGCCTGCAACTTGCTGTCGTGGATACGCAGACTGCCGCCACCCACCTCGATGCCGTTGCATACGAAGTCGTAGGCCTTGGCCCTCACGCGCTCGGGCTGGTTGTCGAGATAAGGTATGTCGTCGGGGTTGGGCATGGTGAAGGGATGGTGTGTGGACATGAGTCGCTGCTCCTCGTCGCTCCACTCGAAGAGTGGGAAGTCGACAATCCACAGGCACTCGAACTTCTTCTTGTCGCGCAGTCCCAGGCGGTCGCCCATCTCCAGACGGAGGGTGCAGAGTTGCACACGAGTCTTGTTGGCGTTGTCGCCGCTCAGGATGAGCACCAGGTCGCCGTCCTTGGCTCCCATCTTCTCCTTCAGGGCGAGGAGCGTCTCCTGCGAGTAGAACTTGTCGACACTGCTCTTGATCGTGCCGTCGGCATTGTATTTCACGTAGACGAGGCCCTTGGCACCCACCTGCGGACGCTTCACGAAGTCGGTGAGCTGGTCGAGTTGCTTGCGGGTGTAGTCGGCGCATCCGGGCACGCAGATACCGCCGATATAGGCGGCCTGGTCGAAGACGGCGAACGAGCCGGTCTTCAGCACGTCCATCAGTTCCACGAACTCCATGCCGAAGCGCAGGTCGGGCTTGTCGCTACCGAAGCGGCGCATGGCCTCGTGCCATGTCATCTGCTGCAACTTGGCGGGCAGGTCGACGTTGAGGATCTCCTTGAACAGGTAGCGGCACATGTCCTCGAAGATGCCGATGACGTCCTCCTGGTCTACGAAACTCATCTCGCAGTCGATCTGGGTGAACTCGGGCTGGCGGTCGGCCCTGAGGTCCTCGTCGCGGAAGCACTTGGCTATCTGGAAGTAGCGGTCGAAACCGCTCACCATAAGCAGCTGCTTCAGGGTCTGCGGACTCTGCGGCAGGGCGTAGAACTGTCCGGGGTTCATGCGCGAGGGCACCACGAAGTCGCGTGCGCCCTCGGGGGTGGACCCGATGAGGATGGGGGTCTCCACCTCGATGAAGTCCTTCGAGTCGAGGAAGTTGCGAATCAATATGGTCATCTTGTGGCGCAACTCGAGATTGCGGCGCACAGGGGTCCTCCTGAGGTCAAGATAGCGGTACTTCATGCGGATGTCGTCGCCGCCGTCGGTGTTGTCCTCGATGGTGAACGGCGGTGTGGCGCTCTCGCTGAGCACGCGCAGTGCCGTGGCGATGATCTCGATGTCGCCAGTGGGCAGGTTGGGATTCTTGCTCTGTCGCTCGCACACGGTGCCTTCCACCTGTATGCAGTATTCGCGTCCCAGTTTGTTGGCATTCTCGCAGAGGGCCTTGTCCTTCTCCTCGTTGAACACCAATTGTGTGATTCCATAGCGGTCGCGCAGGTCGACGAAGGTCATACCACCCATCTTGCGGCTGCGCTGCACCCATCCGGCGAGTGTCACCTGCTTGCCGGCGTCGGAGATTCTAAGCTCTCCACAGGTATTCGTTCTGTACATTATTTAGTGATTTTTGAAATTTTGCTGCAAAATTAACCATTATTTCGCAAAACACAAAAAATCGGGCATTTTTATGTGGAGGCATAAGGTAATCAGAGTAATCAGAGTAATCAGAGTAATCAGAGTAGTCAGAGCATTCAGAGTAATCAGAGTAATCAGAGCAATCAGAGTAATCAGAGTAATCAGATTCCTCAGCACATTCCGTAGTTATAAAATTAATGATTATTAATAGATTCGAATATGAGAAAATATTCGTGTGGATTCGGGAAATTACCTCCTTTCAGTCAGTGGGTCTTCGACAAATCTCGTGTTCGTCTAATACGACACGAATGCCAAGAAATTGGTCGCTTCGCTCAAAATCTGAAAAATCTTATTAAAAATCTCACAAAGCTTACGCTTCATTCTTTCTAGATACTACCTTCTCACACAATAAAATTGATAAAAAACCGCTGACGCTTCTGAAAAAGGGACATGAAACGCTGACGCTTAGAAAAAGGCCACAAGGGCCTGGGAAAAAAGGAAGAAAAAATTGATTTGAAAGATTTTCCCAAAGATTTTGTAAGATTTTGAGCGCAGCGACCCAAAACATCAGCCCCAACTCACAAATCTTATGGTTCAAGCTTTCTTGATACTACCTTCTCACACAATAAAATTGATAAAAAACCGCTGACGCTTCTGAAAAAGGAACATGAAACGCTGACGCTTAGAAAAAGGCCACAAGGGCCTGGAAAAAAGGAAGAAAAAATTGATTTGAAAGATTTTCCCAGAGATTTTGTAAGATTTTGAGCGCAGCGACCCATAATATCAGCATTCTCAGCACATTCCGTAGTTTAAAAATTAATGGCTATTAATGGCCATTTGTGTTGAAAAAAAATCAGATTTCTCAGCACATTCCGTAGTTTTTTTCAGATTCCTCAGTGTCGACAGCAGCATAAAATCCACCCCCAAGAGTCAGGGTTGACTCTTGGGGGTGGATGAGTGATGTGAAGCAGAAACGCTCGGTTAGATCAGGTGTGGCAGACGTGCCATGCTCTTGGCCAAGTCATCATCAGTGATATCATAGTTGCGGAGGTCGCCATTGATATACTGGTCGTAGGCCGTCATGTCGATGAGTCCGTGACCACTGAGGTTGAAGAGGATCACCTTGCTCTCGCCCGTCTCCTTGCACTTCTTGGCCTCGCGGATGGTGGCGGCGATGGCGTGGCAACTCTCGGGTGCGGGGATGATGCCCTCGGTACGGCTGAAGAGGATGCCGGCCTCGAAGGTCTCCAACTGCGGGATGTCGACACCACGCATATATCCGTCTTTGAGCAACTGGCTCACGATCATGCCAGCACCATGGTAGCGGAGACCGCCAGCATGGATGTTCACCGGCTTGAAGTCGTGGCCCAGGGTGAACATGGGCAGCAACGGGGTGTAGCCTGCCTCATCGCCGAAGTCGTAGTCGAACACGCCACGGGTGAGCTTCGGACAACTATTGGGCTCGGCGGCGATGAACTCAGTCTGCCGCTCGCCAGTGAACACATGGCGCATGAAGGGGAAGGCGATGCCACCGAAGTTGCTGCCGCCACCGAAACATGCGATCACCATGTCGGGATACTCACCAGCCATCGCCATCTGCTTCTCGGCCTCAAGACCGATGATCGACTGGTGGAGCGATACGTGGTTGAGCACCGAACCCAGCGTGTATTTGCAGTTGGGCGTGGTGGTGGCCAGCTCCACAGCCTCGGAGATAGCCGTACCCAGTGAACCCGGATGAGTGGGGTCGCGGGTGATGATGTCCTTTCCGGCGCGGGTCGACATCGAGGGTGAGCCCTCGACAGTGGCACCGAAGGTGCGCATGATGAGCGAGCGGTAGGGCTTCTGCTGCATCGAGATCTTCACCTGGTAGACGGCAGTCTCCAGACCGAAGGCCTTGGCGGCATAGCTCAGTGCGGCACCCCACTGTCCGGCACCCGTCTCTGTGGTGACGTTGGTGGTGCCCTCCTGCTTGCAGTAGTAGCACTGTGGCAGTGCGGAGTTGATCTTGTGCGAGCCCAGCGGGTTCACGCTCTCGTTCTTGAAGTAGATATGGGCTGGTGTGCCGATGGCCTCCTCCAGGGCATAGGCCCTCACAAGTGGCGTGGAACGGTAGTATTTATACATGTCGAGCACCTGCTCGGGGATGTCGATCCAGGCATGCTCGGTATCGAGCTCTTGCTTGGAGCATTCGTAACTGAAGATGTGGGCAAGGTCCTCGGCGGTGAGGGGCTGCTTGGTGGCGGGATTGAGCGGAGGCAGCGGCTTGTTGGGCATCTCGGCCTGGATGTTATACCACTGTGTAGGAATCTCGCTCTCTTGAAGGATAAATCGTTTCTGTTTGCTCATAGATTTTGAGTATTGAGTGTAAATCAGTTGCAAAAATACACATTTCAATCTTAAACAGCGACAAATCGCAAGAAAAATATCGGTTTTCGCTAACTTTTTTACCACGAAGGATGACAAAATGGCCCAAGAAGAACTTTTAGGCCTTGTGAAACCAGCAACCCTTCAAAGAATTGTTATTTTCCCCTGAAAACAATTACGAATGAAGAAAAATTCCTACCTTTGGCCTTTGGCCGAAGGTACTCCCGCTCGAAAGTGCAAAAAAAATGCACTTTCCTCGCTTAATCGTACTATTGGCCTATGGCCGAAGGTAGGATGCGCCTCAACCATGAAAACAAAATACCTTGTCTTTTGTTTTGCATTGTCTTCGGCTTTCACTACCTTTGGTCTTCGGCCGAAGGTAGGATGCGCCTCAACCATGAAAACGAAATACTTCGTCTTTTGTT